>Ga0065711_1027783_pt1 | contig 46022 bp, 39 predicted proteins | sample Hoacrofraction12_FD_59098 | JGI IMG/M metagenome (GOLD analysis project Ga0065711, IMG submission 59098) | Hoatzin crop microbial communities from Cojedes, Venezuela - Epithelial fraction 12 v2 (version 2) | ecosystem: Host-associated > Birds > Digestive system > Esophagus > Crop | place... | reverse complement strand
ACCGGCCGACTCTCTCCGACAGAGGTCTCCGAACCGGTCATTTTGAAGTAGTACTCCACTGGCGTAAACAGCATCGACAGATTGCAGCGGACCGTTTCCCGCGTTTGATGCGACAGGTCGACGGACAGCAGTTTTTGACTTCCGATTTACATAGTATGAAGAACGGTTTCCCGAGGACGATTAAAAAGGTCAGGATCGCGACGGTCCGACTCGGCAAAGTTATTGTGAACCACGGACTTGAATGATATCAAGACCATTCTGAAATAATGAATTCAGAGATAAATAGGGGACGGAAGTTGTGACAGCAAGTATGACAGGATACGGCGGAAGATACCTGTCGTCAAATTGTTGATATACAGCCGGATAAGACAACTTGCGCGAGGAGTGACAGATTTTTAACCAAAAAGCCCTGTGTACGTACGCAAGGAAAGCCGCGTTAGGTGCGGCAGGTTGGGATTCCGATACCTCGACCTCCGGAAAAAATTTCGGTTAGTCAAAAGTTCCGGAAAAATTTGGAAGGACGGGAAAATGGCAGTAACTTTGCATCTGAGAACGAGAAAAACGGAAATCGCGATAATCCGAATAGTATTAACAATTCAAAACAGGATGTAATTATGAGCAAACTTTACAGAGTCGCAAATATCAGGAACGTGATGTCGCAGGAAGTGTCATTCCAAGACTACAAATCGCAACAAAATACATCTCAAATCACTATTTTTCGGCTCAAAATGAGCTGAAAATTTGAAAAATATCACTATATTTGATCCGATTTTCAAAATATAGATATTCCAGAAACCTAAAAGGACAAAACAATGAATAAAGACGATTATACAATCGAGAGCGGACATCTGAAAATCAGAAATGGCGTGACTAAAATAGAAGACTATGCCTTCTCAAGCTGTTCAGAACTGACGGTAGCCACTATTCCCGCGGGTGTTACCGAACTCGGATTCCATGCCTTCTATGGCTGTAATAACCTGAGGTCGATCACTTTTCCCGAAGGCATTGGATATATAGGAGATGATGCCTTTCAGGGTTGTTCTGCTCTGACATCGATGAATATCCCCGGGAGTGTGACTTCAATATGTCGTAATGCTTTCCGTGATTGCATCGGCCTTAGCGAAATTGTTATCCCCGGGAGTGTGACTTATATAGGAGACTACGCCTTTGCCGGCTGTACCGGTCTGACGAAAATCACAATACCTGAGAGTGTGACTGAGATGGGAGATTTCGTATTTTATGGCTGTACGGGCCTGACGGAAATTAATGTTGCCAAGAACAATCCCAATTATTGTTCTTCAGATGGTGTGTTATTCAATAAAGACAAAACTACGATAATATGCTGTCCTATAGGGAAAAGAGAGACATATTCTATTCCAGAAGGTGTGGCGGAAATAGAAGACAAGGCCTTCTTTGGCTGTAGCGGTTTGGAAGGAATCACTATTCCCGAAGGAGTGACATATATAGGGCAGGATGCTTTCCGTGGCTGTACCGGTCTGACTGCAATTGCCATTCCCGAAGGAGTGACATATATAGGTCAGGATGCTTTCCGTGGCTGTACCGGTCTGACTGCAATTGCCATTCCCGAGAGTGTGACTCAAATAGAAATTGCTGTTTTCCATGGTTGTTCGGGCCTGACTGCAATTGCCATTCCGAAGGATGTGACTTTAATAAGAGGGCATGCCTTCAAAGGATGTTCGGGCCTGACGGAAATCACTATCCCCGAGCGCGTGACGGAAATAGAGGAGCAAGCCTTCGAAGGGTGTACGGGTCTTAGGGCAATCACTCTCCCCGGTAACTTGAAAATAATGCGATGGCAAGCCTTCGAAGGATGTACCGGCCTGAAAATAATCACCTGCCCGTATAGTACCTTTATGAGATTCGGCAATGAATTTTATTCTGCTAAATTTTCCAAGTTAGTGATTCTTGTCGATGATTCCGAATATGGTAAGACGGAGGTATATAGGGCTGCTGTTCTTAACAAGGAAAGTGTCGCTCCCGATGCAGAAATATTATTCAAGATAAAAGGGGAGTAAGCACTTTATAAAGTTGCAGGTTAGTGGTTGGAAGTAAGGCCTTGGGGAGAGGGCAGGAGCTACTTGCTCCTGAACTTCACAGGCTCCCGTCCGTCGGTTTTCAGAATCTTGGCGAACTGCTGCGGTGTTACCGTCACTTTGCCCTTCATGAACTCCGGGATATTATAACTCTTGAGGAATTCGCGGTGGAAGTTAGGATCAGCCTGGGGCAGTTCGAAGGCCTTGGTGTCATTGCCGTCCTTGTCGATATGTGCTATGAACGGCCGTGTGAAGTTACCGTCGTCGCGTCGGCTGCTGAACACGATCCATCGTCCGTTGCTCGACCAGGTATGATAGCTCTCGCACTCGTCGCTGTTAGCCCTCTTCAGTGGAGCCGCCTCCGAGCCCTTCTGCAGGTCGATCATCCACAGGTCGGCATCCTTGTGCCAGATATGGAAGCAGCCCTCTTTGGCCAGGGAGAAGAGCAGGAAGCGTCCGTCGGGGGAGATACGTGGCAGCGTGGCACTCTTACCCTGTGCCGCGGCGTCGAACACCAGTTCGCGGGGACCGAACGACCTCGTCTTCACGTCGAAACTCTTGCGGTAGATGCTATACCTGATATCGAGCAGATGCAGCATCAGTTCCTGGTCGTGGGGCACGGTATCCTTGTATTCGATATGCGCGCTGCAGTAGTACAGATACTTGCCGTCGGGCGACCATGCCGGATACACCTCGAACTCCGCCGTGTCGGCCTCGATATTCGACACCTCGTTTTTGTCGATGTCGAAGAGGATAAGGTCGCTCTCCGAGTCGAACACTTCGATCTTGTTGATATCCCCCGTATGGAACACCTGCGCCGTCTTGTCGGTGGAGTAGGCGATAAGCTTCTCCGTGGGATGCCATGCCGGATACACACCCGCCGAGATGATAGAGTCGTTCTTCATGTTGATCTTCTCGATCTTCCCGTCGTAGGCTATTATCGTCCCCCCGTGGTTCTGACGCGCGTGAAACTGCATCCTCGAGGGGTTGTACATCTGATAGTTGTGGCAGTTGACGCACTGTCCCTGGGTCTCCGTACCGCAGAGCATGTTGTCCACCATCACCGACTCGTCGTAGTTCTCCAGACAGCGCTGGCTGAGCGTCAGCTCCTCGTAGGTGACATACGACGGAGAGATGAGACGGTAGCTGAGATACGTGTCGATGGAGTCGGGCGACACGAAGATGTCGAAGGGCTTGTATTTCGTCCACTTGCCGTCGTGAGAGGCATACACCTCCACCTTTATCGACGAGCCCTTGGCTTTCTCGGCCATATCCTTCCAATCGTCGATATCCGGCAGAGCCTGCCATCCCCCGCACAGAATCTCCTCCCCGTCGCAGGAGAAGCGCGTCACGGCATCCTCTGCACCGTCCATCAGCTGGAACGTCAGTGGGGCGATATTCACCGGTATGGTGACACCGGCGTAGTCGGGGTAGATGTTTGGCAATTTGTCACTCTCTGTATATTCTGAGGGAATCTTTGCATTGTCGCATGCACAGACGATCACGGCGGCAGCGACGGCTGCCAGAGCCTTGAACCAATATCTCGTAGTCTTCATAACACTTGCTTTTTAATAGGTTTTCAGATTCTTGAGGAAGAAATAGTCGTAGAAGAAGGTACCCCCGTACATCGGGTATAGGAGCTCGGCGATCTTCTCGTCGGGGAGGTTGAGGAACTGTCTCGACTGCGTCATCATCGCGTCGTAAGTCTTCTTCACCTCCTCCTTGAACGGCATGTGGCTGATGTCGACCTTATGTTCGAGGGTGCCGTAGAGATAAGCCGCCTCCTGGAAGTGGATCGGCATCGTCATACCGTGTTTCTCCGGGTCGGCCTTGCACAGCTCTGCATAGTTGAAGAACTGCTGCCAGAACGACCGTATGTCCTTGCTTTTGAGGGCCCAGAGCACTCCTGCCTCGGCCGACGTGGTGTTGGTGGGCATATAGGAGATGAAGTCTCTCATCAGATATCCCTCCATAAAACCGTTGTCGCTGGTGAGCAGGTTGGGCCGGTCCATGAGTTTCACTATCTGTCCGAATTCCTCGCTCTCCTCGACGGTCTTCTTGTTGCCGACATACTTCTGGTACTTGTCGGCCCATTCTCCGTGGTATTTCGTCTGTCGGAGGATGTCGAGATATTTCTGTGCCACCTTATACTCCCCGTTCACGAGGGCACATTTCGTCATCGTCTTGAGGTATTCGGCCCTCCATCCGTATTCCACACCGTTCTCCATGCACCAGCGGTTGCAGAAGTTAGGCCGTCCCCACTGCAGATACATATTGGCGCCTCCTACCACCACGAGAGTGACATGGAAAGGAGCCTTGGGCTGTTTCGCCCCGTTGCGGTATCTGAACATCTCGTCGGCGGCCTTGCCGTTGCGGAAGAGTGCGATATCCTTGAACATCACGATCATACGGGTGGGTTCCACGTCGCTCTCATGGTCGCGGGCCACGTTGAGGATGCCGTAGGTGTCGTTATTGTCGAGACAGGCCTGCATCTGCAGTTCCTTGTGGAAGTTGACGTCGTCATACCATGCCTTGTCGAGACAGACGGCGGCGACGACGACGAGGGCCAGTTGTGCGGTGGCCCACATCCAGGCTTTCTTAGGTGTCTTGTATCGTCCGCAGAGCAGGGCGCTGACGATGAAGAACACCGCCAGGGCGAAGTAGGGGAGATAGTATTTCGTATGCACGTGGCGTACCTCGTAGAGAGGCAGCGCGGCACGATATATCATGTCGAAGTTGGTCTCGTGATACACGAAGTTATAGTATGCCACCGGTACTAGCAGCATCGCGGCGACACCGGCCACGGCGATGATGATCTTGTCGGCCTTCTTTCCCTCCGTGGCGCAGCACAATACCACCGATGCGGCAGCGGCGAGCAGCGCGTAGGCTCCGATGAGAGGATATCCCGCGATCACCATAACGAGGATGGCGGCAAGACGGAGATAACGGCCCCGGAGACAGCGGAAGCCCCATATAATCGCCAGGGCCGCCGACGTACCCATGAGAGCCACGAAACAGTGGCCGCGGAGCTTCAGGTAGAACATCCAGTATCCCATGTCGACGATGGTGATGACGATAAACACGAAGGGTAGCAGGCACCACAGAATCCAACTGTCGGGTATCCTGAACGCCCGTTTGGCGAGCCATACCGTCAGAGCCCCCCACAGCGTGAGCAGCAGGGTACCGAGAGCCGGGTGGTAGAAATACTGCGTGAAGTAAGTGCCCAGGTAGGTAAGCAGTCCCCCGGCCACCACCATCTGCTGTTTGAAGAAGAGGGGGGTGTAGAGGAAGAGGTTCATCTCCTGCATCCTGAACAGGGTGTCGCTGTCGCGAACGAGCAGCATCACCGCGATAACGGCGAGCACTGCGACGCTGACCAGCAGAGCGTACCATTTATTGTCGAATATCTTTTTCATCATCTCGTGTAGTTATTTGGTTTCTTTAATCTGACCGATGTTACAGTTTGTCTCTGAGGAACTTCCCCGTGTAGCTCTTTTCGCATTTCGCTATCTCTTCGGGAGTGCCTGCCGCCACCACCTCACCGCCGCGGCTTCCGCCCTCTGGCCCCAGGTCGATGACATAGTCGGCGCATTTTATCACCTCCATGTTATGTTCGATGACGATGATGGAATGTCCCCTCTCGATGAGAGCGTTGAACGATTCTAAGAGTTTCCTGATGTCGTGGAAGTGGAGTCCCGTCGTCGGTTCGTCGAAGATAAACATCGTCGGCACCGACTTCTCCTGCGAGATGAAATACGCCAGTTTGACGCGCTGGTTCTCACCTCCAGACAGCGTCGACGAGTTCTGGCCGAGTTTGATATATCCCAGTCCTACGTCCTCGAGCGGTTTCAGTCTGTCCACTATTTCCTTCTCGTCATACTGCCCGAAGAAATCTATAGCCTCGCTGACGGTCATCTCCAGCACGTCGTAGATATTCTTGCCGTGGAATCTCACTTCGAGGACCTCGCTCTTGAATCGTTTGCCGTGGCATTCCTCACACACGAGCGAGATGTCGGCCATGAACTGCATCTCCACCTCGATGACGCCCGTTCCCTTGCACTCCTCGCAGCGTCCCCCCTCGGTATTGAAGGAGAACGTCATGCTGGTGTATCCCATCTGTTTTGACAGCTGCTGTCGTGCGAAGAGGTCGCGGATGGCGTCGTAAGCCTTCAGATACGTCGCCGGGTTCGACCTCGTACTCTTTCCGATAGGGTTCTGGTCGACGAACTCCACATGGCGTACCGCCGTGATGTCGCCCCCGATCGACGAGTGCTCTCCCGGGGCGTCGGCCACCTCGTTGATATGTCGTTTCAGGGCGGGGTAGAGGATACCCTTCACTATCGACGACTTTCCCGACCCGCTGACACCCGTGACGGCCGTCAGCACATTGAGGGGGAATCTGACGCTGATACCCTTGAGATTGTTCATCCTCGCCCCGGTGATTTCTATATACCGGTTCCACGACCTGCGGCTCTCGGGCACCGCTATCGTCTCCTCGCCGGTGAGGTATTTCACGGTATAACTGTCGGGGAAGGACTTCGTTGTAGCCTTGCTGATATCCGCCGTGTCGCCCTCGAAGACAATCTGTCCCCCGAGTCGTCCGGCGTCGGGCCCGATATCAATCATATATTCCGCGGCCCTCATTATCTCCTCGTCGTGCTCCACCACCACCACGGTGTTGCCGATCTCCGTGAGTTCCTTCATCACCTTGATGAGACGGTCGGTGTCGCGGCTGTGCAGGCCGATGCTCGGTTCGTCGAGGATATACAGCGACCCCACGAGACTCGAGCCGAGCGCCGTTGTGAGGTTGATTCTCTGGCTTTCGCCTCCCGAGAGGGTGTTGGAGCTGCGGTTGAGGGTGAGGTAGTCGAGACCGACGTCGACGAGGAACTGCAGTCTGTTTCTTATCTCCGTGAGGAGCCTCCTGCCTATCTGTTCCTCCTGCTCGGTGAGCTCCAGTTCGTCGAACCACCGTTTCAGTTCCCCTACGGGCATCTCGACGAGGTCGGTGATGCTTCGCCCGCAAATCTTCACGTATTCTGCCTCTTTCCTGAGCCGTCGTCCGTGACAGTCGGGGCATGTCGTCTTGCCCCTGAAACGGCTCATCATCACCCTGTACTGTATCTTGTACATGTTTTCCTTGACCATACGGAAGAAGGCGTCGATGCTCACCTGTTCTATCTCGGGCAGCTTGTCCTCTCCCGGCAGACCGTGCCACAGCCAGTCTTTCTGCTGCCGTGTCAGTTTGTAGTATGGTTCGAAGACGGGGAAGTCGTACTTCGCCGCCCTGCGTATGAATTCCTTCTTCCACTCGCTGAGTTTCTGTCCTCTCCAGCAGGCCACGGCCGACTCGTATATACTGAGTTCGGGGTCGGGGATGACCAGTTTCTCGTCGATACCCATTACTTTGCCGAAGCCTTCGCAGGTAGGGCAGGCCCCGAGGGGGTTGTTAAACGAAAACAGGTTGTCTGATGGGGCGTCGAAGCGGATGCCGTCGGCTTCGAAACGTGTGGAAAAGTCGTATCTGATGCCCGACGGTATCATTATGATCGTGCATTCGCCGTCGCCCTCGTAGAGAGCCGTCTCGGCGGAGTCGACAAGGCGTGCGATGGCATCTTTTGAGTCGTCGGCGGAAAGGCGGTCGACGACGACGAGCAGGTCGCCGGGATCGGCCTTTTTGATATCTTCGCCGGAGAGGAAATCGGAAATCCTGACGAAGTCGTTCTTCCACCACAGACGGCTGTATCCCTCCTGCTGCAGCATCTCGAGCTGTTTCGCGAGGGTTCTGTCTTCGGGCAGATGGATATGAGCCGCCACGGCATATCGGGTGCCTTTGGAAAACTGCAGCACCTGGTTGATGATATCCTCGGTGGAATGGCGCTTCACTTCCTGTCCGCTAACGGGCGAGTAGGTGCGTCCGATACGTGCGTAGAGCAGCCGGAGGTATTCATATATCTCCGTCGATGTCCCCACCGTCGATCTCGGGTTGCGGGATATCACCTTCTGTTGTATGGCGATAGCAGGAGGAATGCCGTTGATGAAGTCGCACTCGGGTTTGTTGAGTCGTCCGAGGAACTGCCTGGCGTAGGCCGACAGGCTTTCGACATACCGTCGCTGGCCCTCGGCATAGAGGGTGTCGAAGGCCAATGACGACTTACCGGAGCCGCTGACTCCGGTGATGACGACAAAACGGTCGCGGGGTATTTTCACGCTGATGTTCTTAAGGTTGTTCACCCTCGCGCCCCTGACTTCAATATACTCATTCATCTCTCTGTTTCTTCCTACACCTTATTTATATAGTAACTGTCACACTATTATGGCAATCGTCACCCTATTATACAATAACCGTCATCCCTTCCCGTCCGCCGTCTTTCCGTTAGAAGGACAGAACGAGGCGAAAGGGCACTCCCCGCATTTCGGTTTGCGACTCTGGCATATTCTCCTTCCGTGGAGCAGCAGCCAGTGATGCGCGTTGGCCATATCCTCGTCGGGGATATGGCGCAGCAGTTCCTGTTCCACCTTCAGCGGCGTGTCAGCCTTCGGGGATACCAGTCCCAGTCTGTGGCTTACGCGGAACACATGGGTGTCGACAGGCATATTAGGTTGCCCGAAGAACACCGCCAGCATTACGTTGGCCGTTTTGCGTCCCACGCCGGGGAGTCTCGTCAGGTCGTCCATATTATCCGGCACCTCGCCCCCGAAGTCGCTGACGATCATACGGGCCGTGGCTGCCAGATGCCCGGCCTTGGCGTTGGGGTAGGAGACGCTGCGGATATATCCGAGGATATCTTCAGGCTCCGCCTCCGCCATCGACGCCGCATCGGGATAATGACGGAAGAGCTCAGGCGTGACCTCGTTGACGCGCTTGTCGGTACACTGCGCACTGAGCATCGTGGCGACAAGCAACTGAAAACCGCTTCCGAACTCCAGCTCGGTGGTTACCACGGGCTGTGTCGTCCGGAAGTGGTCTAGTATATTGTCGTATCGCTGTTGCCTGTTCATTTCTTCTTGGCAGGTGCGGCAGCCTTGTCATCCTTCTTGTCTGCTGCAGTCTTCTTCACGGGCTTGTAGGCCTTGTTCAGACCGTTGATCACATCAGCCGTGATATCGTAAGCCTTGTCGGCATAAAGCAGGTTGTCGCCGGCCTTGCTCAGGATCAGCGAGTAGTGCTTGTCTTTGTTGTAACGAGCCAGGAAACTCTGCAGACTGTCGCGGAGAGCCTTGTTGAACTTCTCCTGCTCTGCCTGGAACTCCGATGTCAGACGAGCCTGGAGAGCCTGCAGGTCCTTGTCCTGTCGTGCTAGGTTGGCCTGTATTCCCTCGGCCTGCTCGCGGGTGTAAGCGTTCTGCTGCAGTTTCTGCGAGAAGTTGTTGGCAGCGTTCTGCAGTGCCTGTCCCTTCTTCTGCAAGGTGTTCTGGATATTCTGTCCCTTCTTCTGCAGGATCTCGGAATACTCCTTGCAGAAGTTATACTGGCTCATCAGCGAGTCGACCTCGACGTAAGCGATCTTCATCGCCGTCTGTGTGCTGTCCTGTGCGATGGGCTTGTCGTCCATCTTGGAATTCTGCTGGTTGCACGATACCATCGTGAACGATGCCGCGAGAAGTGCGGCGCAAATCAATGTTTTCTTCATTTTCTTTTTCGATATTATTAATCTTGTTTATTGTCTTTCCTGTCATCCTGATGCCGGAGTTTGCCGGATACGGCGGTCTGCTGCGCAGCCATCTCCCTGTCCTGGTCGATGACGCAGTGGATGCCCTGGCGCCTGAGCCCCGGGTTGTCGTGGATATGCTGTGAAGAGAACCTTCCGTTTTTCTTCACAATGACCTTTATGCTTAATAAAGCTAAACAAATAGCAATTATTAACACGGATATTATCAAAGTCTCGATCATTTTTTGTAAATTTGCGACTTGAAACGGTAATTCGGGTGCAAAGATAATGCATTTTGGCAAGATTACAAAATAAAATCTATTAAATAAACATTATAAAATGAAGAAAATTGAATTAGAACCCCGTTGCGTATTCGAAGAATTCGCGAAAATCAATCAGATTCCCCGTCCCTCGAAGCGCGAGGAGAAGATGATCGAGTATCTCAAAGAGTTTGGTAAGAGTCATAATCTCGAGACGAAAGTCGACGATACCGGCAACGTTCTCATCAGGAAAGAGGGCACCAAGGGCTACGAGGACCGCGAGACGCTGATCCTGCAGGCCCACATGGACATGGTATGCGACAAGCTCGTCGACGTGGACTTCGACTTCGACAACGACGCCATACAGACCTACGTCGACGGCGAGTGGCTCAAGGCCAAGGGTACCACGATGGGAGCCGACGACGGCATCGGCGTGGCTATCTGTCTGGCAATCCTCGGCAGCGACGACATCTGCCACGGACCGCTGGAGTGTGTCTTCACCCGCGACGAGGAGACAGGACTTACCGGAGCCAACGGCATGAAGGCAGGTTTTATGACCGGTAAGATGCTCATCAATCTCGACAGCGAGGACGAGGGCCAGATCTTCGTGTCGTGCGCCGGCGGAAGGACCACCACGGCCGTATTCCGTTTCGACCGTCAGGATGCCCCCGCGGGAGTGTTCTTCATGAAGGCGTCGGTGAAAGGACTGCAGGGCGGCCATTCGGGTGACGATATCGAGAAGAAGAGAGCCAACGCGATAAAGATTCTGTCAAGATTCCTGTATAAGACACAGGAAAAGATGCCGCTCTGCCTGGCTTCCTTCAACAGCGGCAGGATGCACAATGCCATCCCCCGCGACGGTCAGGTGGTATTCGCCGTTCCCGAGGCTGAGAAGGAGAACGTGAAGGCTGCATGGAATATCTTTGTAACCGAGGTGGAGGATGAGTTCCATGTCACTGATACAGAGATGGTATTCGACCTCTCGTCGACCGATGCGCAGATGGTGATCCCGGCCGAGGTAAGCACTAAGATGATACAGGCGTTGCAGGCCGTGGACAACGGAGTGTTCGCCATGTGTCAGGACGAGGCTCTGGCGTGGATGGTGGAGACTTCGAGCAACGTGGCCAGCGTGCAGTCATCTGACAATGATGTAAAGATTGTTGCCTCGCAGAGAAGCAATGTGATGAGCAACCTCGAGAATATGTGCAACACCGTGAGAGCCGTCTTCCAGCTGGCAGGCGCCGAGGTGAGCCACAGCGACGGTTATCCGGCATGGAAGATGAAGGCCGACAGCGAGCTCACGCGCATCACCGTCGACTCCTACAAGCGACTCTTCGGCAAGGATCCCATCGTCAAGGGTATCCACGCGGGTCTCGAGTGCGGACTCTTCTCAGAGAGATACCCCGACCTCGACATGGTATCATTCGGCCCGACACTGCGCGGAGTGCACACACCCGATGAAAAACTACTCATCCCGACGGTGAAGATGGTATGGGATCATCTCATCGACGTGATGAAGAATATCCCGCAGAAATAAGTATTACATTACTAAATATATCTTATTTTTCGCAAAAAAAGAGAGAAAATCTTGACAGTGTCAAAAAATTGTACTATATTTGCGGTGAAATAAAAACTTTAAGCACATGACTAAGTACAACATTCGCGAAGTTACGGAGAAAAAGGCTGCCTACAGGACTGTGGTGAATCCGGCGCTGATGGAGGAACTGAAAGGGAAAATCCTTAACATTATCCTCATTCAGAAAAAGTACAAAGACAAGGATTATTCCGCCAAGAGGCTGGCTGAGGATTTGTGTACCAACACCAGGTATATTTCCGCAGTGGTGAACATGCAGTTCCACAAGAACTACTCGTCGTTCGTCAACCAGTTCCGCATCGAGGAGGCTATGTCGAAGCTGGTGGACAAGAACCTTCCCGACCTGTCGATGGAAGACATCGGACTGATGGTGGGATTCGCCAACAGACAGTCGTTCTACGCCGCCTTCTATAAGGTGACGGGGATGACACCCAGGGAATACCGCCTGAAATATTCGACAATGTCGCCCGAGGAGAGAAAACGCCTCAAGGCGAAGAAGAAATCCGGAACTTCCGACGAATAAATGGCACGGAAAAACAATTAAGGTAATGCAAGAAAAAGCATTCTGTTATACCGACGAGCGGTTCGCAGACATACAGATGCTGCGCTACCAGCTCAAGGGATTTGACAGTCTGTCGTTGCAACAGAAGAAACTGGTGTACTACCTGTCGGAAGCCACCCTCTGGGGGCGTGACATCACGTTCGACCAGTTTGGCAGATACAACCTCGCGATCAGAAAGACGCTCGAGGTTGTATCTGTTGAGTGTGACGGCATCGGCTCTCCCGAAGAATCCCTCGCACTGAAGACCTACCTCAAGCGGGTATGGTTCTCCAACGGCATCCATCACCACTACGGATGCGAGAAGTTCGTACCCGGATTCTCCGAGGACTACTTCCGCCGGGCCGTGAAGCAATGTGACCCCCGAAATCTGCCGCTGAGACAGGGACAGACCGTGGAGGAGCTGCTCGACGAACTCGTGCCCGTGATCTTCGACCCCGGCGTGATGCCGAAGAGAGTCAACAAGGCAGACGGGGCCGATATCGTGCTCTCTTCAGCCTGCAACTACTATCAGGACGTGAGCCAGAAGGAGGCCGAGGAATTCTATCATAAGATGAAAGAACAGCCGTCGGACGACGGACGGCAGCCATCCTACGGACTCAACAGCCAGTTGGTGAAGACCGGCGGGGAGCTTCGCGAGAACGTATGGAAGGCCGACGGTATGTACGGACCGGCGATACGACATATCATATACTGGCTCCGCAAGGCCATGGAAGTGGCCGAGAACGACAGGCAGCGGGAGGTGATCCGTCTGCTCGTGAAATACTACACCACCGGCGACCTCCGCGACTTCGATGACTACTCCATAGCATGGGTGGGAGAGACGGAAGGCATCGTGGACTTCATCAACGGTTTCATCGAGGTATACGGCGACCCCCTCGGACTGAAAGGTTCGTGGGAGGGCATCGTCGAATACAGAGACACCGAAGCCACCCGTCGCACCAGGACCATCAGCGACAACGCACAGTGGTTCGAGGACCATTCCCCCGTCGACGAACGCTTCAGGAAGAAAACGGTGAAGGGAGTGGTGGCCAACGTGATCTGCGCCGCGATGCTCGGAGGTGACGAATATCCCTCGACAGCCATCGGCATCAACCTCCCCAATGCCGACTGGATAAGAGCCTGCTACGGCAGCAAGAGCGTCACCATCGGCAATCTCACCGAGGCCTACAACAAAGCGGCCAGGGGCAACGGTTTTCGCGAGGAGTTCGTCATCGACAGCGACACCGTCGCCATGATTGACAAATACGGCGACGACTGCGACGACCTGCATACCGACCTGCACGAATGTCTCGGACACGGCAGCGGACAACTGCTCCCGGGTGTCGATCCCGACGCGCTGAAAAACTACGGTAATACGATAGAGGAGGCGAGGGCCGACCTCTTCGGACTCTATTATATCGCAGACGACAAACTTGTGGAACTGGGACTGCTGCCCGACAACGAGGCTTACAAGTCGCAGTATTACACATACATCCTCAACGGACTGATGACACAGCTGACGCGCATCACTCCCGGAAACAATATCGAGGAGGCCCACATGCGCAACAGAGCCCTCATCGCACACTGGTGCTACGAAAACGGTGACGATGTGATCGAGATGGTGAAGCGGGAGGGCAAGACATACGTCAGGATCAACGACTACGAGGCTCTAAGAACCCTCTTCGCACGGCTTCTCGCCGAGATACAGAGGATAAAGAGCGAAGGAGATTTCGAGGCAGCCAGAGACATCGTCGAGAAATATGCCGTCAATGTCGACCCCGAACTCCACAAGGAGATCCTCGAGAGATACCGTCGGCTCGATCTTGCACCATACAAGGGATTCATCAACCCCGTTCTCACCCCGCAGACCGACAGCGACGGGAATATCACCGACATCACCGTCGACTATACCGAGAGCTACGAACATCAGATGAGGAGATACAGCAGCGACTACTCCACATTTATGCAACATTCGACGGAAGACAAGCTCAGGGAGATAAAACAAAGCTTCAGACTGCTGATGAACGGAGTGGTGTCTCAGTCGATGAGACAGAAGGGTGTCGACTACAAGATCAACTGGGGCGTGCAGATCGCAGACCTGCAGAAGATGGCTGAGAGATACGGCAAGGACTATCACCTCGCCGTAGCCCTCTGGAAAGAAGACATCCGCGAATGCAAGATTCTCGCGGCGATGGTAATGCCGGCGGAGGAGATGCCAGAGGAGGTGGCCGAGATATGGATGGAACAGACCCATACCCAGGAGATCGCCGAACTCGCAGCCTTCCATCTGTACCAATATCTGCCCTGCGCCCCGTCGCTGGCCTTCCGATGGATCGCCTCCGACGACGACATCAGACAGATATGCGGATACAATATCCTCTCACGACTCTACGGCAACGGACAGGAGCCCAACGAGAGAGGAATAAACGAATTCATGGACCAGGCCGTGACGGCACTGTCCGCCGGTTCCGTGCAGCTGAAGAAAGCCGCACTCAACGCGGTGAGACGGTTTGCCGGACTGGGACTGATGTACCAGCGGATGGCCAAAAACGCACTTAGAAGACTGGATATGGACGGTCTGCTGTAATGCCAGGCTATGCAGAAGGATAACACTTTCACCAGGATAAGAGAGGTACTCACCCGATATATCGAGCAGAACAACCTCAGGAAGACACCGGAGAGATATACGGTGCTCGAGGCGGCATGCGGTATCGGAGGGCAGTTCTCCATCGAGGAACTGTCGGACTATCTAGACAGGAAACTATCCTTCAGGGTGAGCCGGGCGACATTATACAACACCCTCCGGCTCTTCATGCAGCTCGGCATCGTAGTGAGGCACAACCTCGTCACGGGAACGAAATACGAAGTGTGCTACAACGAAGGCTCTAAGATAAAACAGATATGTACCGTTTGCGGTGACACCCGCGACGTGAGAAGCAAACAGGTGACGAAGGATATCGAGGCCATACAGCACAAGCGCTTCCGCAGGGAGGGATACACCGTATTCATCTACGGGGTATGCACCAAATGCCAGATGAGGATCAAACGCCAGATGGCTGCCGAGAGCAGACAGAAGACGGAAAAACAGAAGAAGAAAATTCAAAAATAAATATTCATAATGGAAAAAACAGGTAAAGTAGACGTGCTCCTCGGACTGCAGTGGGGAGACGAAGGAAAAGGAAAGGTGGTCGACGTACTCACACCTCATTACGATGTCATCGCCCGTTTCCAGGGAGGCCCCAACGCCGGCCACACCCTCGAGTTCGAAGGACAGAAATATGTGCTCCGCAGCATCCCCTCGGGAATATTCCAGGGAGGCAAGGTGAACATCATCGGCAACGGCGTCGTCATCGCACCCGACCTCTTCATGGACGAGGCCAGAGATCTGGAGAAGAGCGGACATCAGCTGCACAACCGTCTCCACATCTCGAAGAAGGCACACCTCATCATGCCTACCCACCGAGTGCTCGACAGGGCCTACGAGGCCGCCAAGGGAAAAAGCAAGGTGGGGACGACAGGCAAGGGTATCGGTCCGACATATACCGACAAGATATCGAGAAACGGTCTCAGGGTGGGGGATATCTTCGATGATTTCGAAGCCAAATACCAACAGCACAAGGAGAGACACGAGAAGATGCTCCGGGCAATGAACTTCACCGACTACGACATCGCCGAGGTGGAGAAGAAATGGATGGAGGGTATCGAGTATATGCGCCAGTTCCAGATTGTCGACTCCGAACACGAGATCAACAATATACTGCGCAGCGGCAAGTCAGTGCTCTGCGAGGGAGCCCAGGGAACGATGCTCGACGTGGACTTCGGTTCGTATCCCTTCGTAACCTCGTCGAACACCACCTGCGCCGGAGCATGCACCGGACTGGGTATCGGTCCGAACAAGATCGGTGAGGTGTACGGTATCTTCAAGGCTTACTGCACGAGGGTGGGGGCCGGACCGTTCCCCACGGAACTCTTCGACGAGACCGGAAAGACGATACGCGACCTCGGACATGAGTACGGTGCCGTCACCGGCAGGGAGAGACGCTGCGGATGGATCGACCTCGTGGCGCTGAAGTATGCCATCATGGTTGACGGCGTGACACAGCTGATCATGATGAAGAGCGACGTTCTCGACGGCTTCGATACCATCAAGGCCTGCACGGCATACAAACAGCACGGGGAGATCATCGACTACCTGCCGTTCGACATCAGCGACGACATCACACCGCAGTACAAGGAACTGAAGGGCTGGAAGACGGATATGACGAAGATGACAAGCGAGGACGAGTTCCCGCAGGAGTTCAAGGACTACGTCGCTTTCCTCGAAGACCAGCTCGAGACACCAATCAGAATCATCAGCATCGGTCCTGACCGTGCGCAAACTATCATAAGAAAATAATGAGTACACCAAGCATACCAAAAGGAACGCGCGACTTCTCTCCCGTGGAGATGGCAAAGCGCAATTATATCTTCAACACCATAAGGGAGGTATACGCCCTCTACGGATTCCAGCAGATCGAGACACCCGCGATGGAGACGCTGCAGACACTCCTCGGAAAATACGGCGAGGAGGGGGACAAACTGCTCTTCAAAGTGCTTAACTCGGGTGATTACATGAATAAGGTGAGTGACGAGGAACTGCTCGGGAGAAATTCCCTCAGACTGGCGTCGAAACTCTGCGAGAAGGGTCTGAGATACGACCTGACGGTACCCTTCGCCCGTTATGTGGTGATGCACCGGGAGGAACTGCAGATGCCGTTCAAGAGATACCAGATACAGCCGGTATGGAGAGCCGACCGTCCGCAGAAAGGCCGTTACCGCGAGTTTTACCAGTGTGACGCCGACGTGGTGGGAAGCAACTCGCTGCTCAACGAGGTGGAACTGATGCAGATCGTCGATACCGTATTCTCGCGATTCGGAGTAAGGGTTCAGATAAAAATCAACAACCGCAAGATACTCAGCGGTATTGCCGAGGTGATCGGTGAGGCGGACAAGATCGTCGACATCACCGTGGCCATCGACAAACTCGACAAGATAGGACTGGAGAACGTCAACGAAGAACTCCGCAGGGACGGTCTCGGGGAAGAGGCGATAGAGAAGCTGCAACCCATCATCTCTCTCTCGGGAAGCAATGACGAGAAACTCGCAGTGATAGCCGATGTTCTGAAGGACTCAGAGACGGGAATGAAGGGTGTGGAGGAGACAAGGTTCATCCTCGACACACTCAAGAGCTGCAACCTGAAGAACGAGATGCAGCTCGACCTCACCCTCGCTAGAGGACTCAACTACTATACCGGCGCCATCTTCGAGGTGAAGGCCCTCGACACCCCGATGGGAAGCATCACCGGAGGAGGCCGCTACGACAATCTCACCGGTATCTTCGGAATGCCCGGACTCAGCGGTGTCGGTATCAGTTTCGGCGCAGACCGTATCTACGATGTCCTCAACGCCCTCGACCTCTATCCCAAGGAGGCCATCAACGCCACACAGCTCCTCTTCATCAACTTCGGAGAGAAGGAGACGGCCTACTGTATGCCACTCGTGGCGAAGGCCCGTGAGGCGGGAATCCGCACCGAGATGTATCCCGATGCGGTGAAGATGAAGAAACAGATGGCATACGCCAACGCGAAGCAGATTCCCTTCGTGGCTCTCGCCGGAGAGAACGAGATCAGCGAGGGAAAACTGACGCTGAAGGATATGCAAAGCGGTGAGCAGAAGCTGCTTGCCATCGATGAGGTAATCAATATAATTAAGTGAATATGAGAAAACTGACGATATTTGCCATGATGTCTCTGTCGGTCCTCGTGCTGCTCAGCATGACACCGTCGCATAAGTTCACCATCTTCATGATCGGTGATTCGACGATGGCCAACAAAGATACCACCAACGGTAAGAAAGAACGCGGATGGGGCATGGTTCTTAATAACTATTTCACCGACGAGGTAAAGATCGACAACCATGCGCTGAACGGCCGTTCGTCGAAGAGTTTCATCGATGAGGGACGCTGGCAGGCGGTGCTCGACAAGATACAGCCCGGCGACTACGTATTCATCCAGTTCGGACATAACGACGAGAAACCCAAGCCCGACCGCCATACCGATCCCGGCACCACCTTCGACGCCAATCTCGAGAAGTTCGTCAACGAGACAAGGGAGAAGGGCGGCATACCGGTACTCTTCAACAGTGTGGTGCGCCGTATCTTCAGCCAGAGCAAGACAGCCGTCACCGACGACGACCTCCGCACCAATTCGTCGGCCGGACTGACAGAGGGCGACACCCTCGTCGACACTCACGGAGCATATCTCCTCTCGCCACGCAATGTGGCAGCGAAACTCAATGTCCCTTTCGTCGACGCCAACAAGATCACCCATGATCTCGAACAGGGACTCGGTCCGGAGAAGTCGAAGAAACTGCACATGTGGTTCCTTCCCGGTGAGGAGCCGTCGGTTCCCGAAGGTCGTCAGGATAACACTCACTACAATGTATACGGCGCCAATGTCGTGGCTCAGCTCCTTTCCGAGGAGATAGCCAGACAAGTGCCAGAGTTGGCTCCGTATGTGGTAAAGAAGAAAGTATGCTGCGGCAGATGCAAAAAATAAGGATATTCGTCATACTTCTCATCGCCCCGCTGCTTGTGGCAGCCTGCAGCGATGACGACTCCTTCTCCGCGTCGAGGAGCAACCTGCTGTCGCTGGAGACCGACACCGTGTCGATGGATACTGTATTCTCGAAAGTGCCGTCATCGGCAAAGTCGTTCTGGGTGTTCAACAATTCGGGCGACGGACTGCGCATCAGCAGCGTGAAGCTCACCAAGGGCAACCAGACGGGATTCAGAGTGAATGTCGACGGGGCGGATATGACGGACAACGGTTTTGTACTCACCGATCTGGAGGTGCGCAAGGGTGACTCCATCAGGGTTTTTGTCGAAGTGACGACACCGGAGAACGGTATCGACGACCCCCAGTTGGTGGAGGACGACCTCGTGTTCACGCTGGAGAGCGGAGTGCAGCAGAAAGTGAATCTCCGTGCGTGGGCCTGGGATGCCGAGACGATAAGCAATCTCACCGTGACCAGCGACATGACGATCTCACCGGGGAAACCGATCATCGTATACGGCGGTATCACGGTGGGAGAGGGGGCCACACTCATCATACGGGGCGGTACGACACTCTATTTCCACTCCGGAGCCGGAATAACGGTCAACGGAACGCTGAAATGCTACGGTTCGGAGGGCAACTTCGTCACTCTCCGCGGCGACCGTCTCGACAGGATGTTCGACAACCTGCCGTACGACATGGTCAGCGGACAGTGGAACGGAATCACCATCGGGGAGACGTCTTGGGACAACGAGATACTGTATACCGATGTCCACAGTGCCATGAACGGCATCGTAATCAACGACAGCACTTTCTCGCCGTACTACAAACTCACGATGACTAACAGTATCGTACATAACAACCAGGGATATTGCCTGTCGTCGAGGAATGCCGCTGTGACGGTACTCAACTGTCAGATCACCAATGCGCTGGAAGACTGCGTGTATATCCAGGGAGGCCATGTGACGATCAACAACACCACGATGGCACAATTCTACCGCTTCGACAGTGAGAGAGGGGTGGCCTTACGGTTCAGTTCGAAGACAGACGGTCCGCTGTATCAGTTGGTAGTGGCCAATTCCATCGTCACGGGCTACGCCGACGACCAGCTGATGGGAGACATCGACTCCATCGGAGGCAACTACGCCTTCGACCACTGCATACTGTGCACACCCGAGGTATCGGACTCGATGCTCACCAACATCATCTTCGAGTCGCCCGACAGTGCCGTGGCCCAGGAGAAAAACTTCGTCCTCATAGATGAAGACAACTACATCTGCGATTTCCGTCTCGACTCCCTGTCGAAGGCAGTCAACGGAGCCAATACAGCGACATCGAGCACCATAGAGCTCACCGGACGGAAACGGGACGAACTTCCCGACATCGGGTGTTATGAGTTTTATAAATAGGTTATGAAGATTAGCAGATTAGGATACATTTTACTGATAATGCTGTTCATGACGGTCAGTGCCAGTGCAGACAAGAAACCGGTCGACCCCGTGAAGAAGGCGAAGAAGACCCTTTCCTCCGTGTCGGACGACCTGAAGAAGGGGAAAAATCTCGCCAATCACGAGAAGACCCTCTACGCACTGCTCGGCGACTCCGTGAACCGCTCCAACGAGAAGATATATCTCGCCATCTATACGGCGCAGCGCAAACAGTATGAACAGATTAACGAAAAACTCTATCTGAAGCAGAAGACGGATACCGCCGAGCTTTTCAATATGTGCCGGAAGATGTTTCTGACACTCGAGACCCTCGACTCGATAGATGCGCGGGCGGACAAGAACGGACAGCAGAAACTGAAATACCGCGATTCCCACAGCCAGTATCTAAACGGACTGCGCAAGAACCTCTATGCGGGAGGGGCGTATTTCATCAGGAACCAGAAGTACGACAAGGCTTTCGAGATGTATGACACATATATCAACACCTCGGAGCAGCCCCTTTTCTCGAAGTATGACTATCCCTCTGCCGATGCGGAGAAACTAAGGAAGGCAGCCTATTGGGCGTCTTACTCCGGATATAAGGCCAAGGATGCCGATATGACACTGAAATACAAGGATCTGGCCGTCGGGGACACCGTGAACGTCGATTACGTAAGGCAGTATATCGCCAATGCCTATTATCTGAAGAACGACACCGCGAACAGTCTGAAGACCCTCAACGAAGGCTTCGACCACAACCCCTGTTTCCCGTTCTTCTTCCCCCGTCTCATCGACTATTACACCGCCACAGGGCAGATGACCGAGGCCCTGGATATCGTAAACAGAGCCATTGCATGCGACTCCACGAGCCAGCTCTACCTGTCGGTGAAGAGCAGCATACTCCTCAATCTCGGACTCTACGACGAGACGATCGCCCTGAGCGACGATATCATAGCCAGGAATGACAGTCTGGCAGAGCCTTATTTCAATGCCGGCAGTGCATACGCCAACAAGGCGGCCGAAATGGAGAAGATGAGTACGAGCATGAGCAAGGTAAAGAAAAACGTGAAGAATACCTATAGCAAGGCCCGTACTTACATGGAGAAGTACAGGGCGCTGATGCCGGAGCAGAAGAAGAAATGGGCTCCGGTGCTGTATAGGATATACCTCAACCTGAACCTCGGAAAACAGTTCAGCGAAATAGAGAATGTAATGAAACAGTTGAAATAAATACGACGATGAAGATAAAGACTTGCGCGAAGGTGAACCTCGGACTCAACGTGGTGGAACGGCGTCCGGACAACTATCACAATCTGGAGACGGTGTTCTATCCCGTACCGATTTATGACGAGATAGAAATCAATCCCGCGGAGGGAGACGTGACGCTGTCGGTGGCCGGTGCGGCGGTAGACTGCGATCCGGAGAAGAACCTCGTGGTTAGAGCCTATCGCCTGTTGGCCGCCGACAGCCCCCTTCCCCCGGTAAGCATCACCCTCACCAAGAATATCCCCATGCAGGCCGGTATGGGAGGAGGATCGTCGGACTGCGCCGCTACCATAGTGTTGCTTAATCGTCTGTTCTCCCTCGGGATGAGTTCGGAGACGATGATAGGGTATGCACGTCAGCTGGGAGCCGACTGCGCCTTCTTCGTCGATTCCCGGCCGGCCTATGCCGAGGGTATCGGTGACATTCTCACCCCCGTCGGTTTCAGTTTCGAGGGAAAGACGATGGTCGTCGTAAAACCCGACATCTCCGTAAGTACTGCAGAGGCATACAAGAACATACATCCCCGCCGTCCGGAATATAACTGCCGGGATGTCGTGACCAACCATCCGCTTGAGGAATGGCCTGCGATGCTCTTCAATGATTTCGAGGATTCCGTCTTCGTCAATCATCCCGAACTGCCGGAGATAAAACAACGGTTGTATTCCGCCGGAGCGTTATATGCCGCGATGAGTGGCAGCGGTAGTGCCATGTTCGGTATCTTCGACCACTGTCCCGAAAGAGAAAAGATCAGCCGGCTGATGTCGGTGTCGGAATCTGCCGAGATACGATCCTCAAGAATAGAAATAATGCCCCTTTGAATATCTGATGAGTACAAGGATGGACAACCCCGAGGTATCGGTAATCATACCTGTCTATAATTATGCTGACGGTATCGAGAGATGTGTGAAAAGCATCATGGAACAGTCGTATCGTTCCTTCGAGATCATCCTTGTCGACGACGGGAGTACGGACGGAAGCAGTGAGAAATGCGACGAACTGGCAGAGAGATATGAGGAGGTGAAAGCCATTCATCAGGAAAATCTCGGACAGTCGGCAGCCCGCGGCAGTGGTGTGGATAATGCCTCGGGGCGGTGGATATCGTTCGTGGATCAGGATGACGCCCTTCCCCCTTCGGCACTGGCTTGGCTGATGGCTCCGGCGGATGATGACACCGATATAATATTAGGCAACGGATACTCAATCGGCCGTGACGGTGAAATCGGAATGGAGGAGTTCCGCCATCTGGCGGTTAGGGGAGAAGGGACGATAGGTGTGCCTTGGGGCAGTCTCTACAGGAAGAACGCCCTTCATGGGTCTTTCTTCGTGGTTCCCCGTGAGGTTATCAACGGTGAGGATTATATCTTCTGGCTCCGTCTGGTGTTTAGTACTGACAAACCTGTAAGGGTAGTATACGCGAAAACATACGACAAGGGCCCCGACAATACCAGCGGTTCTTTCGTCTGGACGTCTGGATATTGCAATACTATTCATCGGCTGAGAATGGACGCGATACCCGATGGTCAGCATCAGATATTCATGCATGACACGATAAAAGACAGGATTGCCAATCTCTTCGACACGTCGTTATACGAATCGCGGAGGGTATGGAAGAAAAGTGAGTTCTACCGCGATCTTGCCGCTGACATGGAAAGGGAAGATGTGGCATTCACGACAAAACAGAAACTATTCCTCAACATCCCATCACGCGGGCTGCGACGGTTTTGTTCGTTTGTGATGAAGAATATCAAGAAACATTCATAGGAGAATCTTCTCCCCGGAATTATTTCCCCTCGTCGAGCCAGTTGTCGATAAGTCGTCTGGCGATGGACAGTTTGTCGGGAATCTCAGGCAGATTCTCCCTTGTATACCATCCTCCGGCACCCAGTTCGCTGCGCTGCAGATGTATATCGCCGCTTTCGTATTCCGCGGTGAATCCCACCATCAGTCCGCTGGGGTAGGGCCACGGCTGACTGCCGAAATACTTGAGATTCCTGATTTTCAGGCCTACTTCCTCTTCCACCTCGCGATACACAGCCTCTTCGAGAGTCTCGCCCGTCTCCACGAAACCGGCCACAAGACCGAAGTATTTCCCGCGGAAATTATTCGCGTGGACGAGCAGTATCTCGTCACCCCGACGGATAAGGACTATCACGGCGGTAGCCAGTTGAGGCCACACCTCTTTGCCGCACTGTTCGCAGCGTTTGGAGATGTCGGTATGCTTCTTCATCATCCCTCCGCAGACACCGCAGAACTTGGTGTTATAGTCCCAATAAAGTATCTCCTGGCATTTACCGGCCTTGAGATACAGCGGATAATCAATCTTATGATACGACGCCCGTAGTCCGACCATCTCGTAACGCGGGTCGGAAATCACGGGAGAATCGATGGAATATGTTTTAACCTCTGTCCCGTCGGGGAAAGGAGTGATATTATGAACCGTAGTCCACGGTTTCAGTTCTGTCGGAGCCTCCTCCCGAAGGGGGACAGTATACGAGCCGTCGTCATGCTTCTCCAAAAGCAGGTCGCTCTTGCAGAAAACAAAGAAATACTTCTTCATCGTTTAGTCTATGAGCTTGCCGAATATCAGTTTCTTATCGCGTTCGATAGCCTTCTTGGTCCATTTCTTTGGAACGAAGCGCCAGTTGTTCAGCGGTTTGGGATCGATATTCTTATGTTTCTTGATGTATTCGATGATATAATGTCTCTGGTCGTATTTGCTGCGGTAGATCACCCTGTCGGGAATCTCCGAAGCCGGAATGCCCGCACCCTTGGTCAGCAGTTCGCCGCCTCCGTTGGCACGGTATGAGTTCATAGCCACCTTATAGGTAGCTTCAGGATCGAATTTCCTTCCGTCGGACATCTTCTTGATAGTCACCTTCTTACCATCGGGTTTGGTGACGTCGACCTCATATTCTATTCCTGCAGCGGAGTCGAAATTGAATGTCAGGTTGGTGAATCCGTAGCGCTGGTTGTCATTGAGAGTCTGCTGGCTCAGTTTCACCACATAATCATCCTTCGACTTCATCGTATTGGCCCACAGGTCGTAGCTTCTCTCCAGATGTTTGAGAATCTCCTCTCCGGTCATAAGGAGTACGCAGAGTTTGTTCTCGTAGCGGTAGAGATTGAACATATCCGACACGTGCACAGGGCCCTTCTTGATAGTGGCATTGAAGCTCAGCGGGGCGTTGATGGAGATATCTGCACCGGTCATTTCCAGCTGTATGCGGTGGATGAAGTCGGTGAAGGCACTGCTGCCGAAGAAACTGTCGTGAGTGTCGATAGTGCGGGCGAAATATCCGATCTCGTCTCTTACGAAATTGTTGCAGAGGTCGATATCGTTCTGGAACAGCGACACCATCGTTTCGTCGACGGGAGTGTTTCTCACATCCACGATTCGTCCTTCCACCTTCTTGTCGGTGATCACGGAATCCTTTACGGTAACTTCGACGTCGGCCTCGGCCACATACATGGCGTTGTTAGCCGGATTGAGGATAAGCACCTTTCCGCCGTCCTCGCGGTTGATCCATTCGAGATTCCTGGTGTGATCATGTCCGTAGAAAATAAGATCGAAACCAGGTACATGGCGTGCCACGTCGTAAGTCTGATCCTCGTCGTAGTCGTCGGTGTGTATTCCGCCGTCACGTCCGGAGTGGAAGAGTCCGACGATGACATCTGCATGCTCCTGTTCCTTGAGAATCTTCACATACTTTCTCGCAGTCTCCACCATATCGAGGAATTTCAAGTTGCTCCACAGGTCGGTGCTGAGCCATGAGGGGATGGCGGGAGTGAGCATACCGATGACTCCGATCTTTATCCCCTGTCGCTCGAATACGGCGTAAGGCTGGGTGTAGTTCTTTCCTGTTCTGGTATCGATAATGTTTGCCGAGAGTGTCGGACAGCCGGTATTGGCAGCCCAGGCGTCGTATACGGAATGGCCTGTTTCGATATCGTGGTTACCCCATGTATGGGCGTCGTATTTCATGTATTTGATCAGCCGTGCTGCGATATTAACATGCGTCGTGTCAACGAAGTTAGAGAAGTAGTTGATCGGCTGTCCCTGGAGGATGTCTCCGTTTTCGAGGAGGATGACTCCCGGATCAGTCTTTCTCAGCTGGTCGACATAGTGGTTGATACGTGCCAGCGAACCGCCTCTTTCCCTCTGGTTGGTGAAGTCGTAGGGGAAGAAGCAACCATGCACATCCGAAGTCTCGACAAACTTCAGTTTTATTGTCTTTGCGGTTTGTGACATACCTGTCAGCGCGTTCATAGCTATGATGGCAATGAGTATTAATTTCTTCATATTTGAAAATATTTTCTGCAAAATTACGATTTTTTTTCGAAACGGGCACAACTTTTGTTGTAAAGATTACAAAAAAAGGAGGCAAAAAGATGGCATTTATAGATTATTACAAGATTTTAGGTGTCGACAAGAACATTCCCCAGAAGGATGTTAAGAAGGCGTATCTGAAACGTGCGAAACAGTTTCATCCCGATCTTCATCCCGATGATCCGAAGGCCAAGGCCAAGTTTCAGGCTCTGACCGAGGCTTACGACGTTATCGGTGATCCGGAGAAGAGGAAGAAGTATGACCAGTACGGTGAGCAGTGGCGTGAGGCCGATGCTTACGAGAAGCAGACGGGACAGTCGTATTCGTCGGCTCGCAGCGGCGGGTTCGGCGACGGCGGTTTCGACGGTTTTGACTTCTCGTCGTTCTCGTCGGGCGGCGGCGGTTTCTCGTCTTTCTTCGAAGATCTCTTCGGAAGGGGTAAGAGCGGCACGCGGCGCCATACCGGTGAGATGAACGCCACGGTGAACATCGATCTTTACACGGCCTTGCTCGGTGGCGATATCGTGATACAGCTGAACAACGGCCAGAAGGTGAAACTGAAAGTGAAACCCGAGACCCAGAACGGTACTAAGGTGCGGCTGAGGGGCAAGGGATACGACAGAGGCGACGGCACTTACGGTGATCTGATTATCACTTATAATGTCAAGTTGCCGACGAATCTTACCGAACATCAGAAGCAGCTGATAAGAGAGTTGCAGCGAGGGTAGGGGCTTTATTCTATCTCGCTGAGTTCCAACCATCTCCAACTTTTCTCGTCGAGTTCTTCTTTTAATTGGGGGAGGCGTTTGCTCTTCTCGGTCAGTTCTTCTATGGAAAGACTGCCGCTGCAGAGCGCCTCCTCCAGTTTCTTTTGTTCTTCTTCGAGCGAGGCGATATCTTTTTCCAGCTGCTGGAGTTCCATTTTCTCCTTATATGACAGTCGTCTGCGCGTGTCATTATGATAATTTTTCTTTTCCTTTTTCTCTTCGTTTTTCTTGTTGTTTTCAGCCTCGTCTTTAGACTTCAGCGAAGCCCATTCGCGATACTGGCTGTAGTTGCCGGGGAAGTCTTTGATATCTCCGTCTCCCTTGAACACCAGTAGATGGTCTACCACCTTATCCATGAAGTATCTGTCGTGACTGACGATGATGACACATCCGGGGAAATCCTGCAGATACTCTTCCAACAGCTGGAGGGTGTTGATATCAAGATCGTTGGTCGGCTCGTCGAGCACGAGGAAGTTAGGATTTCTCATCAGTACGGTACAGAGATATAGCTTTCTTTTCTCTCCTCCGCTGAGTTTGTAAACGTAGTTATGTTGCTGTGCCGGAGTGAACAAGAAGTGTTGCAGCAGTTGCGACGCGGTAAGATGTTTCTTTCCCCCGAGGTCGATATAGTCAGCGATATCGGTGATGATATCGATCACCTTTTTGCTCTCGTCGAATTTCAGTCCTTCCTGCGAGAAATACCCGAATTTCACGGTGTCTCCGATGACTATCCGTCCGCTGTCGGGCTGTATCTCTCCTAGGAGCATTTTTATGAATGTGGACTTGCCGGTACCGTTATTCCCGACGATACCCATCTTTTCGTATCGTGCGAAGTTATAATAGAAGTCTTTGAGTATGACTTTCGTATCATCGAAAGTCTTTGAAATATATTGACATTCGAAGATTTTGCTTCCGATATACACATTCTTTGACTTCAGTCTTACCTGTCGCTCTTCGATGCGCCGTTTGGCCGCCTTCTCGAGTTCGTAGAAAGCCTCCTCGCGGTATCTCGCCTTATGTGACCGGGCCTGAGGCGTGGATCTCATCCATTCCAGTTCCCTGCGGTAGAGATTCTGCGCATGCTGTATCTCTGCTTTCTGATTATTTATCCTCTCTTCCCTTTTCTCGAGATAATAGCTGTAGTTCCCTTTGTAAGAATAAATTGTATGGTCAGCGAGTTCGAGTATGATGTCGCACACTCTGTCGAGGAAATATCTGTCGTGGGTTACCATCAGCAGCGTTCTGTTGCCTCGTGAGAGGAATCCTTCGAGCCATACTATCATGTCGAGGTCGAGGTGGTTGGTCGGTTCGTCGAGGATGAGGAAGTCGGGCTCGGTGAGCAGAACGTTAGCCAGCGCCACTCTTTTCTGTTGTCCTCCGCTGAGCTGTCCCATCTTCTGCGACAAATCGTTGATTTTCAGTTGGGTGAGCACTTGTTTGGCCTTGAGTATCTTTTCCGGATCGCCCTGGTGATTAAAACAAGCGTCGAGCACTGATTCCTCCGGATCGAAGGCAGGAGTCTGTTCGAGATAGCCCACCTTTATATCGTTTCTGTATACGATATCCCCGCTGTCGTGTCCCTCCCTGCCGGTAAGCACGCTGAGCAGGGTCGACTTTCCCGTTCCGTTCTGCGCAATCAGTCCCACTCTCTGTCCCTCGCCGATGGAGAAGGATATGTTTTCGAAGAGCAGCTGCTCGCCGAACGATTTTGTAAGGTTTTGTACATCGAGTATAGGGTTCATCTGTCGTCCTCCGTATCGTCAGTTTCCTCAGGATATCTTTCCCTTTCGCACCGTTTTAAGGTCGGGGTGATGAAAGCCATCGCTATGAGGGTGATTATCGCCAGATATCCGAAGGCGGGATTCACGAAGGCATAATACAGTATCGTATTGATTACCAGCGGTATTCCGAGCATGAGGATACGGACGAGAGCCCATCGGTAGAAACCTTCGTCCGACGATGTGATGATTGCTTCCACCTTCTTTATCTTAAAGAGATACAATGCCAGCACGATGAGACCAAGCGTCGACAGTTCCATCAGCGTCGCACAGAGGAATTCTGTTTGTTCGTATTCTTCAAAGCCGCCTTCTTCCAACAGCCCCGTCTCATAAATCGCTACATATATCGGGCAGAAGATGATAAGTGCCCAGTATACGATTTTGAGCTGTCTCGATATAAATTCTATTGACATAATAATCTTGTTTATCTGTTTTCACTGAATACAGTTCTGTTAATGATCGACCTTCCGAGCGTTACCTCGTCGGTATATTCTATCTCGTCGCCAACTGAGATGCCCCTTGCGATGACGCTAACCTTCACGGGAAACTGCGCCAGTTTGCGGTAGATATAGAAATTGGTGGTGTCGCCCTCCATCGTGCTGCTAAGGGCCAGGATAATCTCTTTCACCGGCCGGAGATTATTTTCACCGCACTCAGAATTATTTTCACTGCACTCGGAATTATTCTGAGTGCACTCGGAAACCCTTTTGACGAGAGAGTCGATTTCGAGGTCCGACGGTCCGATTCCGTCCATCGGCGAGATCAGTCCTCCGAGCACATGATACAGCCCGTTGTATTGCATCGTGTTTTCTATCGCCATCACATCCTGGATATTCTCCACGACGCAGATTATCGACGTGTCCCTCCTCGGATCGGAGCAGATAGAACAGACGTCGGTGTCGCTGATGTTATGGCACACCCTGCAGTGCTTCACCTCTTTGCGCAAACGGCTTACGGCCTCGGCGAAGCTGTCTACTTCCGTCTCTTCCTGACGCAGGAGATGGAGCACCAGGCGGAGGGCTGTCTTCCGGCCGATACCCGGCAGTTTGGAAAACTCAGCCACAGCTTTTTCCAATAGTTGCGATGGATATTGTTGTTGCATATTTTTACTCGAAAAGGTCTTCGGGATATATAAATCCTCAAAATTTGTTGCAAAGATAGTAAAAATTAATCGATTTTTATTACTTTTGCACGCGAAAATATAAAAATAAGATGGAAATAAAGAAAGCGCAGTTTTCAGTGAGCAGTCCCACGCTGCAGAAATGTCCGGCCGACAGCAAGCCGGAGTATGCCTTCATCGGAAGGAGCAACGTGGGCAAGTCGAGTCTGATAAACATGCTTACCAATCATAAGAAGCTGGCGAAGACCTCGTCGACGCCGGGCAAGACGCTACTCATCAACCATTTCATCATCAATGACGAGTGGTATCTGGTAGATCTGCCCGGATACGGCTTTGCCAAACGGTCGAAGTCGGAGAGGGAGAAGCTGGAGAGGATGATCACATCATATATCCTCGGCAGGGAGCAGCTTGTCAATGTCTTCGTGCTCGTGGATATCAGGCACGATCCGCAGACCGTCGATCTCGAATTCATCAACTGGCTCGGCACCAGCAGCATACCCTTTTGCATCATCTTCACCAAGGCCGACAAGCTGAGCGTAGGGAAGGCCCGCGAGAATGTCGGACGGTATATGTCGAAGCTGGAGGAGACATGGGAGGAACTACCACCTTATTATATTAGCAGTTCGGAAAACAAGACAGGGCGCGATGAAATATTAAACTACATCGAACAGATCCAGCGTTCGCTAAAAGACGACGAGCAATGAAGAAGAAATTGTCTGTCGTGATAGTGAATTATAATGTCAAGGATTATCTCTACCAGTGTCTTGACAGCGTGAAGAAAGCTACGGAAGATCTTTCGAGCGAGATTATCGTCGTAGATAATCATTCGAAGGATGGCAGCGTGTCATATCTGCGCAAGCACCAGAAGGGAGTGATATTCATCAAGAGCAGCCGCAATCTCGGTTTTGCCCGAGCCAACAATGTCGCCATCCGCCAGTCGCGAGGCGAATATGTCCTCCTGCTCAATCCCGATACCGTGGTGGGCGAGAATGTCCTCAAGGAGGCCGTAACCTTCATGGACGAGCATCAGGATGCCGGCGGGGTGGGAGTGAGGATGCTCAAGGCCGACGGCAGTGTGGCGATGGAGTCGAGACGAGGGCTGCCCACTCCGATGACAGCGTTCTATAAGATGACGGGGCTCTGCAACCGGTTCCCGAAAAACAAACATTTCGCGAAGTATTACATGAGTTATCTGCCGTGGGACGAACCGTGCCAGATCGAGGTCATCAGCGGCGCCTTCTGTCTTCTCCGCAAGGAAGCCCTCGACAAGATCGGTCTGCTCGACGAGGATTTCTTCATGTATGGCGAGGATATCGACCTGAGCTATCGTCTGCTCAAAGGGGGGTACACCAACTGGTATCTGCCTCTCACGATACTGCATTACAAGGGCGAGAGCACCGAGAAGAGCTCCTTCCGCTACGTCCACGTGTTCTACGATGCGATGCTGATATTCTTCAGAAAGCACTACGGCACTGCCGCCATGTGGCTCACTCTCCCCGTGAAGGCCGCGATATATTTCAAGGCGTCGGTAGAGCTCTTCCGTATGTTCGTGCGACGGGTGAAGAAGGCTCTCGGACTGCCCACGAATCTCGTCGGAAGGGGATACAAGGAACAGGTGATCTTCAATGCCAGCGAGATGAGTTATGAGGAAATCCTCAAATCGATGAACGAACAGAGCAACTCGGATGTGGAATTCGGTATCTATCACCCCGAAAATCGTAAGATTATCACTCTCGAAAAGGTTATTTCAAAATAATTTGGGCAAAAAGTGAAAAAAAGTGCCTGAAAATTTTGGTAATATAAAAAATAGTTGTACCTTTGCACTCGCAAAACAGAACAGCGGTACAAATTGGTGCGTTAGTTCAGTTGGTTAGAATGCCTGCCTGTCACGCAGGAGGTCACGAGTTCGAATCTCGTACGCACCGCCAACAAGTACAGTTCCGCGATGCAACTGGTGCGTTAGTTCAGTTGGTTAGAATGCCTGCCTGTCACGCAGGAGGTCACGAGTTCGAATCTCGTACGCACCGCGAAAATGAAATACTCAATATTAAGTATTGTGTATTTCATTTTTTTTTGTTAACTTTGCAGCCGGTTTAATAACTCTATTTAATAAGGTATGATATCTAAGATAAGAATATTGTTGATACTGTTGTTTTTGCCGTCAGTCAGCATCATGGCGCAAAACGACAGAAACTCATACGACGTCTCGCTGACGGTATTGGAGAAAGGTACCAACGAACCTATCATCATGGCCACATGCGAACTCTCTCCCGCCGGTATCTATGCAGCCACCGACATGAACGGCAAGGCAGTGATGAAAAACGTGCCCCAGGGTGAGTACACCGTCAAGGTGTCGTACGTCGGATTTGAGAATCTGACAACAAAAATACTGGTAAACAAGAATCTGTCGCTCACCCTCCGTATGACTGAGACGTCGCTGAAGCTGAAGGAGGTGACGGTAACAGCCAAACAGAATGTCAGCGGTGCGTCGACAAGCAGCATCATCGGCCGCCAGGCTATCGACCACCTGCAGGCTAACTCCCTCAGTGATATCATGCAGCTGCTTCCCGGGCAGAGCATCGAACAGATCGACATGACGAGCAGAAGCAACAACTTCCTGCAGATACGTCAGATACCTGGTACATATAATTCGAACAACGCCTTCGGATCGGGACTGATCCTCGACGGAGTACCGATGAGCAGCAACGGAGCGATGGCGAACGGACAGTTCAGCAGTAGTGCTTATACCGGAGCCGACATGCGGCAGGTGAGTGCCGACGACATCGAATCGGTGGAAGTAATCAGGGGAATACCGTCGGCCGAATACGGCGACCTCACATCCGGACTCGTCGTCGTACACTCCAAGATCGGTGTCACTCCGTGGCAGCTGAAGAGCAAAATCAACCCCAATACTATGAACTACTCTCTCGGCAAGGGATTGAAACTCAACAGTGCGGGAGTGCTCAACTTCAATCTCGACTATGCACAGGCGTGGGGAGATCCGAGGAAGAAGACCAATTCATATCATCGCTACACCTTCACCGCCGGATACGGAGTGGATATCACCAAGACTTGGCATACCGACACCAAATTCCGATTTATGCAAGGCAGGGAATGGGCCGGAGAAGATCCGGACAACAAGGTAGACGGCACTTACTGGAAGAATACCAATACGATGTTCTCCCTGACCCACAACGGCAAGATCAGTCTTAACAAGAAATTCTCCCGGACGATAAATTACACCCTCGGACTCAGCCGCACATATATCGATAATGTCGACTCGGGATCCGTGTCCAGAGGACCTATCCTCACGGCTCGCACTACCGGTTATTACTCAGTGCCTTACGCCACCACATCCTACCTCGCGAAAGGTATCACCGAAAGCCGTCCGGGAAGTCTTTTCGCAAAGATCAACAACAATTTCTTCCTCCGCCACGGCAAGGCGATACAGCGTTTCAAGATGGGGCTCGAGTATCACTACGACTGGAACAACGGCAAGGGATATTACAATGCCGACGAACAGCACCCGTACAAGCAGAACAACAGCAGTCGCCCGAGAGCCTTCACCGATATTCCCGGAATGCACCAGTTCTCCGCTTATCTCGAGGATAACTTCCGTCTCGACGTGAAGGAGCATTCAGCGCTGAAGATACAGGCCGGACTGCGGTTCCAGACCATGCAGCCGTGGGCCGAGGAAAGAACCTTCGCACTGTCGCCACGTCTTAATGTATCCTACGATATCGGCCGCTGGCTCACGCTGAGGGGAGGTATCGGTCTGAACTCGAAATCACCGGGACTCAACTACCTCTATCCCGACAAGAAATATATGGACGTGCTCTCCGGCAGCTATACTCCGCAGGATAACGATCTGGGAAAGATATGGATCTATCATACAGAGGTTTACGACGTGAAACTGTCGGAAGGGCTGAAGAATGCCACTACCACTAAGATAGAACTGGGAATGGACATCAAACTCCCCGGGAAGCGTCGCCTGGGAATCACCGCTTATCAGGACAGAACCCCCAACGGTTTCGGCAGCGTAACGGATTATCTCACTTATCAGATGAACTACTATACCCTCGGATACGGACTGACGGCTCAGGAGGGGGCTGCCACTCTCTTCGATGAAAATGCCGATCCGTATACGCAGAGATATATGTGGTATACCTCCGGAATGGTGGGGAATACGAGCAAGACTCTCAACAGAGGTATCGAATTCGACTTCGACCTCGGACAGATCAAGGCTATCAATACTTCGTTCTATTTCTCCGGAGCTTATCAGGAGACAAAGTCGTGGAGCAGCAATGCCGTTACGGCCAATCCTCTCTCTCTCTCAAGCAAATATACATCTTACAATACCACCCCGATCAAGTTCGTCTTCCCCTCGGAACTCGACATCGACAGCAGATACCGCAACTTCATAAATACTCTCCGGATAGTCACCAATATTCCTAAACTGAGGATGGTGGCGTCGTTCTCCGGACAGGTGAAGTGGTATTACTCTTCCTATTCTTATATCGCCGGAAAAGACCCTGTCGGATGGATCACCCCCGACCTGCAGTATCACGCCGTCAGCAGTGACATGCTCGGCGGCTATGTGGGAGAGGACGGCCTCTATTACGCCAGTCTGGAAAATGTGCCTGACGACGTCGAGGCATATCCGATGCAGCATATCGACGAGGTGGACAACGATCCGACGAAGAACCCTGTCACCTGGTTCGTATCGGGCCGTCTGACGAAGGAATTCGGATCCATGGCGGGCCTTTCCTTCTATGTGAATAATATGTTTTTCTACGAACCCTATCTGAAGAGCTCCTCGACGAAAACTCTTTCCCAACGGAATACCGGCAACTTCAGTTTCGGAGTGGAGCTGTTTTTCAATTTCTAAATTTCTGCTGATATGAAAAGAAACAATATACTTGCATTGATATTATCGATAGCGATGTGGCATCTGTCTGCCGTCGTTCTCTCGTCGTGCATCGATTACGACGATGTTACCAAGGCGATAGATGTCAACGTACAGCTGATCCTTCCTTCGGACTTCATCAATGACGATGCTCTGTCGGGACATGAGGTGGTGCTGACAAGCAACGGGAAGAGCTATTCCGCCACTACCGATGAAAACGGCGTAGCACGATTCGAACAACTTGTTCCGGATACTTACAGCATGGCGGTTTCATGGTCGCTGTCTTCCGACGAATATAAGTCATATACCGGCGACGAACAGGCAAATATGGGGGCGACAGTATCCGGAAGCACCTCGTCGATACTGCTCTCCGAGAATAATATGACGATAACCCTGTCCACCATCCTTTCCCTGAACCGGTCGCTGGTGATAAGCAAAATCTACTACGCAGGCAGCAAGGATACTTATAATATCAGTTACGCACAGGGAAAATATATGGAGTTTTACAATCAGAGCAGCGACACCGTCGACATCGCGGGATATTACTTCGGATTATGCGAGACGGATAACACCCCGGCCTACACCCTCGGACTTACTCCCGACAGCATCTACCTCAAACAAATCTTCCGATTCCCCGCCGATTCCCCGATATATGTGGCTCCGGGAGGGGTGGTGCTCGTGGCAAACAGTGCCATTGACCATACCCCCAACAGCACTAGCGAACACGACCTGCGCACCGCTGACTTCGAGGCCAAGGATGTCACCGGCAACGGGAAACACGAGAATAATCCTGCCACTCCGGCGCTCGATCTTATATATACAGCATTCTCCGGAATCACCTATATGAATCTCGTACAGGGAGGGCCTTGCGCTATCGTTCTCTTCTCGGCTTCGGAATCCGACGTGGAATCACTGCCGCTGGTATATAAATATGGCAAGACTTCCGGCACGATGTATAAGCAGTTGCCCATATCATGGGTGCTCGACGGCGTCGAAATAATGAAGAACAAGGTGAAGGGAATCGATACCGCCGACAAACGGCTCTACGAAACTATCGACGCCGGATATACTTGTATCAGTAATGTAAGCGGATGGAACGGCGAACTGGTGATGAGAAAAGTGGACCAGGTCGCTGACGACGGACGGAAGATCCTCGTAGATACCAACAACAGCACCAACGACTTCACCGTGGCCGATAATGTGGATGTTAACTTAAAAGAGTATTAGGAGATGAAAAATAAACGATATATGATAATGCAGCTTCTGCTGATCCCGCTGTCTCTGACGGCTCAGGATTCGCTGATGACGGAAGGCAGGTACCGCCTGGCTGACGAGACGGCTCTCTGGAGCAATACCGATATCTCTGCCGGAATGACTCTCGACAGCAGGGACAACCGGGGCAGAAGTTATATCGGACTGATGCATCAGGGCGGAGACTTCACGAGAGTTCAGGACGGAACGATGGAAAACCGTCTCACATTCTCCTCCGAACGATATCAGAAGATAAGTGAGAAGATATACGGATACGGACGATTCCGGTTTGATATGGGCCGCACCAAGGGAAGGGCGTGGAGCGACGTTATGAGGTCGTATAATACCGATCCGTATTTCTCCGGAAGTGCCGTAAAAGGGAAATATGATCTGCAGCGCTTCGACCTGACGGCAGCATTGTCGACGACCCCGATCCACGGATTCACTTGCGGACTGCGGCTCGACTATCAGGTTGCCGACCTGAGCCGTCTCAGAGATCCGCGTTCGCGTACCAATCTCCTTGACTACAAGATAACTCCCTCGGCGACTTTCTCCCTCGATGATAACAATACCGTCGGACTGTCTGTCTTCTATAACCGCAGGAAGGAGAAACTGCCTTCTTTCTCCAATGCGCAGTCCGACGCCCAGATTCCTTACTATTACTTCACGGGTCTGGAGAATGCACTGATGCAGAACGGCAGTACCTACACCTATGCGCAGAGGGAATGGGTGAACCATCAGTTTGGCGCCTCAGCCTCATACTTTTATCATTCCGATGCTCTCAAGAGCCTGAATACCGTCTCGGCATCGCGTGGTGCGGAGAATGTGTATTATGACGCTAAGGCCGAGATCGGCAAATACTACAATTATAACTACGGCATATCCAGTCAGAATCGGATATTCCTTGATGACAAGATACTGTCTGCCGATGTCTCGTTGGAGTATCTTCAGGGCTATGCCGATGAGTATCGCCAGAATACCGATATCAGCATCGACTCCGTTACGGGATATTCCTCGACTACTTATTCCACCATACTCATATATAAGAAGCGCTACCAGGTGAATGTGTTTGATCTGGATATCCATCCCCGTCTTTCGTTTACCGGTGATGACGGCATATCCGCGTATATAGGCGTGGATTACCAGTTGCGGAGCGTCAAAAACAAGTATCTCCTGAGAACATCGGAGATGAAATATGCCGACATGCTGTTCGGACTCGAGGGAGGACTACGTCTCTTCGGCAGTCTTTATGTCGATGCCTTCGGACAGTATAAGATCAGCACTTCCACGACTCTCGATCTGTATGACTCCACAACCGATGTGGCTCAGAATGTGCTTATCCCCAATATGGATTATTACGGGGCCGGCTACTGGAGAGGCCGGCTGAAACTCACATACCAGTTTCCGCTTAATATAAAAGGTTACCGCGCCAACTGGTTCGTAAGTGTTTATGACGATTATACAAGAAGCAACAACAAGACCGACTGGAATATCGTCGGTTTCTCGATAGGAATATTAAATTAACAAACAATATCAGAAAGCAAGATGAAAAAAATGATTTTGATTCTTTCGCTGGCACTCATCATCGGTTCGCCGGTGGATGCCAAGAGAAAGAAAAAGAAGGATGCTCCCAAGCCTCCCGCGAAAAAAGAAAGGAGAGCCCCCGCCAGACAGGGACTGTTTAATGTCCAGCATCATAATGATGACTGGTTCTTCCAGATTCCCGACTCGTTGCTCGGCCAGCCGTTCCTGTCGACGACGAGATATGTCTCGACGCCTGTCGGAACAGACAAATACGGCGGGGAACTGGCAAACGAACAAGTACTGTATTGGGAGAAACAGGGAAAGAATATGTTGCTCCGTTCGATGATCTACGGGGCTTCGGCTGATACCACATCGGCTATCTACAGGGCGGTAAGGTCGAGCAGTTCCGATCCTATCGTGGCATCGATAAAGATGGATTCCACGATCACCGACTCCGTGTCGAAATCAAAACTCTACAGTATAAAGGTCACTGATCTCTTCAAGGGTGATAATGCCGCACTGAGCATTCATTCCTCCCAGAAGACGAAACTTAATCTTACCGCGTTCAAGGCTGATCTGTCGTATATCGACCATATCAACACCTATCCCATGAATACGGAGATCGTGACGGTGAAGACATTTACGGCGAAGAATACCGGCAACAGTCCTTCGGGACAGGCGACGGGATTGTCGACACTCACGCTGAACACCTCATTCGTGATGCTTCCGAAGTCTCCGATGAGATATCGTACTTTCGATCCGAGAGTAGGGTATTTCGCCGATCGATTCGCCGAATACACAGACGAACAGCAGTCTGCCAAGACGCGTGTCGTCTGTACCCGATGGAGACTCGAACCTCGTGAAGAGGACATCGAGAAGATGAAGCGGGGCGAACTGGTAGAACCCAAGAAACCTATCGTTTTCTATATCGATCCGGCAACTCCGAAACAGTGGCGCAAGTATCTTATCGCCGGTGTCAACGACTGGCAGTCGGCCTTCGAACAGGCTGGCTGGAAGAATGCTATCCATGCCGAGGAGTGGCCCGAGGATTCTACCATGAGCATGGAAGACGCCCGGTATTCCGTAATCAGATATCTGGCATCGCAGACTACCAATGCCTACGGACCGCAGATCCACGATCCGCGTACCGGAGAAATCCTCGAGAGCCATATCGGATGGTATCATAATGTGATGAAGCTTATCCACGACTGGTATATGGTGCAGGCGGGAGTCAGCGACAAGAGAGCCCAGAAGATGGAATTCGACGAGGAACTGATGGGGAAACTCATACGCTTCGTTTCCTCTCATGAGGTGGGACATACTCTCGGCCTCCGTCATAATATGGGTGCTTCCAGTGCCACACCGGTGGAGAAACTCCGCGACAAGGCTTGGGTGGAGAAGAACGGACATACCGCCTCGATCATGGACTACGCCCGTTTTAATTACGTCGCCCAGCCTGAGGATAATATCGGCGAGGCGGGACTGATGCCGCGTATCAACGACTACGACAAGTGGGCGATAGAGTGGGGGTACAAGTATTTTCCCGACGCCAAGACGGAGAAAGAGGAGCGTCTGGCCCTGAATAAGATGACGGTGGAGAAACTCTCCGAGAGCCGTCGTTTCTGGTTCGGGGGCGAGGGCTATGATAATGATCCCAAGGCTCTGTCGGAAGATCTCGGTGATGATGCCATGAAGGCTTCCGACTATGGCGTGAAGAATCTGAAAAGGGTGGTGAAAGCTCTCCCGCAGTGGACTTACGAAGAGGGTGATCTGGACGAGAATCTCAGCAGGATGCACAGCCAGGTGGTAATTCAGATGCGACTCTACGTCGGACATGTGAGATACAATATCGGCGGGGTGTACCATGATTACAAGAGCGTGGAACAGGACGGACCGGTATATACCCAGATGGACAAGGCCACCCAGAAACGTGCTCTGGCATGGCTCAACCAGAATGTGTTCACGGAACCGACGTGGCTTATCTCCGAACCGTATGTGAAGAGATTGTCAAAGACCCCGCAGTCACTGATAGAACCGTTGGCGGAAACGACCCTGTCGTATCTCTGTTCAGCCACTCTGCTCGGACGGATATACAATAATGCCGCGGCATCTCCCAAGAATGCTTACCAGCCTGCGGAATATGTCGACGACCTGGTGGGATATCTCTTTACTGAGACACGCACCGGAGCCACTCTCACTCCATGGAGGATCTTCCTGCAGCAGCAGGCTGTAGGGCGTGCTATCAAGGCTTGGGGCATGATGAAGGGCAACGACGGAAGGGCTGCCGCATCATATCTCCTCAGGACTATGAGACAGCGTCTGACGAATGCACGCAGTTATGACGGTATGAGCAAGGCTCACTACCAGGATCTGCTCCTGCAGATCAATCTGGCATTCGAAGGAAAATAATACGACAACAGCAAAAAGAGAGCCCCGGAAGTGCTTCTGCTACTTCCGGGGCTCTGTCTTATTTCTTGATGTTCTTTATCTTGGGAAGATGTTTCTGTTTTCTGAGCCATTCTTCCTTCTTCTTCTCGTATTCTTCGCGATGTCGCTCCAGGAAATTATCTGCCATAATACAAATGCTATTCTCCTGTAAACTTACTGTATACCACGCTCATCTTTATCGGAGTGTCACCGCCGACAAGCCGCGTGGAACTGAGAGTCAGATCGTTGTATACCTTCGTGAGGGTCGACGAGGACCTGATGGTTACGTATGTCGTCTGAATGGGTACGAGCACCACCTTGTTCCAGTCGGGATGCTTTGCTTCCCAGTCGGAGTCTGTCTTCAGCCCGTTCGCGCGGTCGTTAATCATCTTCGTTACCAGACCGCCGAAATTATTGAACACATAACAGTTGTAAGGTTTCGACGAAGAGGATGAGTTACCGCTGTTCAGAGTACTGATAAACGAACTCTTGCTATCCGGAACCTCTTTGTTTTCGAAGTATGTATACAGACTGTCTTTGGGTAACATCAGCAGGGTGCCTGGCACGTCGAAAGTATAGTCGCTTCCGCTTTCGTTGTTGATTCTCTGCAAAGTGATCTTGGCGGAGTTGATGGTGTCGTTCTCATGATTGGCGAGAATCTCGTCGACGGGGATGGTCAGCTCCGTGAACAGTCCCGCCGGTGTCTTCAGATATGTGCACGACTTGTCCTGGGCCAGTTCCGATATCCTCTTGGTATCATTGATGATATTGGTGGTCTGCATCACCTCCTCCGTACTGGCGAAAGTCGTCTCCGTGCATACCGTATCGATAGATACCTCCGTGGTGCTGTCGGTGGTTGTCGTCGTCGTCACCTGAAGCTTGTAATAAACCCTGAGCATCGTGGCCGTGATCTCAGCCATGGTACCGAGTCCGGCGACATTCTCGAAATAGAATCCGGGGCACACCTGGTGGTTGAACTTATACAGAGTGCTGAAAGCCTCGGGCTTGTCATACCACTTCTGCATGATATAAGTACCATAGTTCTTATATGTGTTTCCCTCTTTGTCGGTATATTTCTCGTTGAGGGGGATTCTTATGGCCCTGATATATCCCACCTTGTCGATAAGACTTCTGTTGCTGGGAGTCCATGTGATATCTTTCTGTATACCGTCCTCCCTGATCAGTCCCGATGTCTTGATGTCGAAGTCGGTGTAATATGTCTCGGTTTCCTCCATCGGCTTTGCCAGTTCGTACGCTCTCACCCTCATCAGATTGGTGGTGTCTCCGTAGAGATTGGTGTTGATGATGAGGTAGAGCTCGCAGGAGTCGGCCACGTATTTGCCGTCCTCGATACTTATCGACATGGTGTCGTATTTGAAGGGATTGGAATCAAACTGACTGAACTGCGCCATGTAGTTGGCCGTCACGTATGTTCCTGTTTCGGGATCAAGTACTTTTCCGAGATATCCGCAGCTACCTAATGCCAGCACTGAATCGGCAAGTATCGATTGCGATGTCACGTTAAAGGTATCAGTTGTGATCTTGAGGGCATCCGCCGCGGGGGTGATGCTCGTTCCCATCTCGTCAGTCGTTTCGGTACAAGACGCCAGTGCTACGATAACGGCACTGGCAATCATTAAGAGTTTCGTTTTCATTCTTCTTCGTCTGCTGTTTCGTCATCCATTAAATCTTTGAAGAATCCGGCGTAAGCCTCGGCATAATCCTCTCCGGGGTATTTCAAAATAGGCAGCCCGCTTTTTTTGGTGTATGCCTTCAGGCTTTTGTTTATATTCCTGCACGATTCGATGATAGCGTCGGAATAGTCGATAGCCATCTTGCCGAGTTCTATGAATCCGAAGTTGCCGCCGTATTTGTCGAGCAGGCCCGCTTCGGCGGTACGGAAGTTGACACACTGCTTGAAGTTGGCCCCCAGATCGCTCTTTATGGTCTGTGCGAAGAGGGAAGTGACGACTTTCGTATTTGCGAACGACGGCTCGTCGTGGTATGCTGTCTTCACATACAGAGGCACCACTCCCGTCATCCATCCCTGGCATACTATGATGTCGGGCACCCAGCGGAGTTTCTTCACCGTCTCCAGCACTCCGCGTGCGAAAAATATCGCGCGCTCGCCGTTGTCGGGATATTCGTTACCCATCTCGTCGCGCTCCATCAGACGCTTTCCGAAGAAGTCGTCGTTGTCGATGAAGTATACCTGCACCCTTGTGACCGGTATCGACGCCACCTTGATGATCAGGGGGTGGTCGGTATCATCGATGATCAGATTCATTCCCGACAGGCGGATCACTTCGTGCAGCTGTCCCCGTCTTTCGTTGATGGTGCCCCACTTCGGCATGAAAGTGCGGATCTCATATCCTTTTTCCTGCATGATATGCGGAAGATTCTTACCCAGCAGCGACATGTCGTTATCGTCGGTATAAGGGGATATTTCCTGATTTATGAATAATATCTTTTTGCCCATTTTCTTCTTGGTTTATCTGTGCAAAGTTACTAAAAAATGAACGAAAAAAGGAATTTTTCCCTCAAAAAATGACTTTTGTCAATTGTAATTGGCAATTTTTCACCTTATTATTTCCTTTTTAGCAAAAAAAATAGTTATTTTGCATCCCGGTAATTTATAAATTGGTATAGGATGAAAGTTTTTTCAAAGATTGTAGACTTGCAGAATGAACTTTTCGACGCCCGTAAGAAGGGTCTTACGGTGGGTCTCGTTCCCACCATGGGAGCTCTTCACGAGGGTCATGCTTCGCTGGTAAGAAGATGTGTCAGGGATAATGATATCACGGTGGTTTCCGACTTTGTCAACCCCACCCAGTTTAACGATAAGAACGATCTGAAGACCTACCCCCGCGATCTTGACGCCGACTGCGCTCTGCTTGAGGAGTGCGGCGCCGACTACGTCTTCGCTCCGTCGGTGGAGGAGATGTATCCTACCGAGGACAAGCGTCATTTCGAGTATCCTCCCGTCTCGACGGTGATGGAGGGAGCCCATCGTCCGGGACATTTCAACGGAGTGTGCCAGGTGGTGAGCCGTCTCTTTTATATCGTCCGTCCTGACAAGGCTTATTTCGGGGAGAAAGACTGGCAGCAGATCGCCGTGGTGAAATGTATGGTCAGGGCTCTGTCGCTCGGGGTGCAGATTGTGGAATGCCCGATCATCCGCGAGGACGACGGACTGGCCAAGAGCAGCCGCAATACTCTTCTGGCTCCCGACGAGAGGGCCATAGCTCCGGATATCTACAAGGCTCTGAAGGAGAGCGTGGATTATGCCAAGACGCATACCGTCAAGGAGACTCACGACAAGGTGGTCGCCGATATCGAGGCTGCCGACGGGCTCAGGGTGGAGTATTTCTCCATCGTCGACGGCAACAGTCTGCAGGATGTTGAGTCGTGGGATGATTCTGACTATGTGGTAGGATGCATCACCGTATTCTGCGGAAAGACTCCCATCCGTCTTATCGATCATATCAAATACAAGGAGTAGACGGCTATGATGATAGAAGTGCTGAAGTCGAAGCTGCATCGCGTGACGGTTACTGACGCCAATCTCGATTATGTGGGCAGCATCACCATCGACGAGGATCTCCTCGACGCTGCTAATATGATCGAGGGAGAGAAGGTGCAGGTGGTGGACAACAACAACGGAGAGCGTTTCGAGACGTATATCATCAAGGGCGAGAGAGGCAGCGGATGCATCTGTCTCAACGGAGCGGCTGCAAGGAAGGTGCTCGTCGGTGATACGGTGATCATCATTTCTTATGCGCTGATGGATTTCGAGGAGGCGAAGAAATTCAAGCCTGCCGTGGTCTTCCCTAAAAACAACAGGATAGAGGGGATGACAAAGACAGGTTCGGAAAGTGAACTGTGGAAGGAACGTCTGGATTGATTCCCGACAGATATATACAAAAAGGAGAAGTCTTTCGCGGGACTTCTCCTTTTTCGTATCGTTGTGATATAGTATTATTCGATCACTACGAGGGGAGTGTCTTCGAGCACGTTTTCTCCGACCTTCACCAATACGGCAGTCACCTTGCCGCCATTCTCGGCAGTGAGATTGTTGGCCATCTTCATAGCCTCGAGCACTACTACCGTGTCGCCGGCTGCGACCTCGTCGCCCACATTCACCTTGATCTCCGTCACCACACCGGGCAGGGGAGCCTTCACGGCATTGTTCACGTTCACGTTGGCGGCGGGCGCCGATCCTTCTTCTTCCGAAGCGGCGGCCTTGGCAGCCTGAGGATTCACGACAACCTTCTTCTTCTCCGGTTCGGCCGGTTTTTCCATCTGCACCTTGTATTCCTCGCCGTTGACGGTCACGTCAGCCACGTAGTCCTCGCTGATCTCACCGATAACCACGTTGTACTCCTTGCCGTCGATTGTATATTTGAATTCTTTCATCTTATTACTTTTTTAATGGTTTCTTTGTCATCACGAAAGCCCTGTTGCCCCACGGGGAGCACTTCGTACTGATGGTGATGATTCCTGACTCTCTGTCGTGCACATTGTTGCCCTGATATTCAAACAGGGCGAGTGCGATAGCAGCATATACATTCTTGTCCATAGCGCATCCTCCAGATTTACATCGGCATGCAACCGTGCTTCTTGTCGGGCAGGCCCTGGCGCTTGTTGGCCAGCTGGGCCAGTCCTCGGCAGATGCGGAAACGGGTGTTGCGCGGTTCTATCACGTCGTCGATATATCCGTATTGCGCCGCCTGGTAAGGATTAGCGAACATATCGGTGTATTCCTCCTCTTTCTCTGCGAGGAATGCTCCCACGTCTTCTCCGGCCTCCTTCTTGGCCTTCGCCTCGCGGGCACAGAGCACTGCCACGGCACCGCTGGCACCCATCACGGCGATCTCTGATGTCGGCCATGCGAAGTTGAGATCGGCACGCAGCTGTTTGCAGCCCATCACGATATGACTTCCGCCATAGCTCTTTCTCAGGGTGATGGTGATCTTAGGTACTGTAGCCTCGCCGTAAGCATAGAGCAGCTGGGCTCCGTGGAGGATCACGGCATTATACTCCTGACCTGTTCCGGGAAGGAATCCGGGAACGTCGACGAGTGATACGATAGGGATATTGAAGGCGTCGCAGAATCTCACGAAACGGGCGGCCTTGCGACTGGCGTTCACATCGAGCACACCGGCATAGCAGGCGGGCTGATTGGCCACGATACCCACGCTCTGCCCGTTGAAACGGGCGAAGCCGATGATGATATTCTTCGCGAATTTCGGCTGCACCTCGAAGAACTCCCCGTTGTCGGTGATGGCAGAGATCACCTTATACATGTCGTAAGCCTTGTTGGGATCGTCGGGGATGATCTCGTTGAGACTGTCGTCCATGCGGTTGACAGGGTCGGAACACTCCGCGCGGGGAGCCTCCTCCATATTGTTGCTCGGCAGATAGCTCAGGAGCGTCTTGATCATCTCCATGGCCTCCTCCTCGGTCTTGGCGGTGAAATGTGTCACGCCGCTCTTCGTCGAGTGCACGCTGGCGCCTCCGAGGTGTTCCGAGTCGATATCTTCTCCGGTGACGGTCTTCACCACCTTCGGACCGGTAAGGAACATATACGAAGTGCCTTCCATCATCAGCGTGAAGTCGGTGAGGGCGGGGGAGTATACGGCACCACCGGCGCAGGGGCCCATGATAGCCGAGATCTGGGGGATGACGCCGCTGGCGAGGATGTTGCGTTCGAAGATCTCACCGAAACCGGCAAGCGAACAGATACCCTCCTGTATGCGGGCGCCGCCGGAGTCGTTCATGCCGATGCAGGGGGCTCCGTTTCTCATCGCCATATCCATCACCTTGCAGATCTTCTCCGCCATCGTCTCGGAGAGAGAGCCTCCGTTGACGGTGAAGTCCTGTGCGAAGACGTATACGAGCCGTCCGTCGATGGTGGCGCTTCCGGCCACCACGCCGTCGCCCATGTATTGTTTCTTCTCCATTCCGAAGTTGTGGCAGCGGTGGAGCTTGAACATGTCATACTCCTCGAAGCTGCCTTCGTCAACAAGCATGTCGATGCGTTCGCGGGCAGTGTATTTGCCGCGTGCGTGCTGCTTTTCGATGGCTTTCCCGCCACCTCCGAGCCTGGCTTGTTCGCGCTTTGCTACAAGCTCTTTGATCTTTTCTGTCTGTTTGCTCATTTCTTCTTTTATCTTTGTTTTTACTCTGTTTCTTGACTGTTACGCGCTAAAACGGTGCAAAGATACGAAAAAATAATGAGACTGACGAATATTTTGCTTTAATAATTGCGAAAAGGGATCAGAATTCGAAGCTTACCCTGCCGTTTATCTGTCTGCCGGTAAGATAATTGGGCACGGCATACTGGTAATCGTTGACGTCGGTAACCCAGTAGTATGAGTTCACGTTGTTGATTCCGAAGAGGTTGAGGCAGTCTATGCCGAGCCAGATGGCCTTGAACGGCGATTTGTGCTTCCTGTCTTCGTTGTCGTATGCCTTGTAGCTCATACCGATATCGGCTCTTTTGTAGGCCGGGGCGCGGAAGTAGAGCGACTCG
>Ga0065711_1027782_pt1 | contig 46026 bp, 16 predicted proteins | sample Hoacrofraction12_FD_59098 | JGI IMG/M metagenome (GOLD analysis project Ga0065711, IMG submission 59098) | Hoatzin crop microbial communities from Cojedes, Venezuela - Epithelial fraction 12 v2 (version 2) | ecosystem: Host-associated > Birds > Digestive system > Esophagus > Crop | place... | reverse complement strand
GCCTGTCAAGGTCCCTCTGAATGGCATCCCTTCCCTCCAGCGTCTCAACCACACCACACAGCTTGGTGTCATTGGCAAACTTGCTGAGGGTGCACTCAGTCCCACTGTCCATGTCACCATGACTGGACTACTAGTGTAATTTATATGATAAATCCTCTATAATGCCGGTTTTGTCATAATCTTCAATTAATACTTCTCTGTTCCTCTTTCTTCTACCATTAGTATACAAACAGCTAAGATACCTGGCAAACTGACCCATGACTTTGCCTAGTCACTTCTTCAGTCCTGTTTTAAATCATCCCTTCTTTTTCAGGGGTTAGACCTGCGTGCAATTTACATTATTTAAGATGAAGATTTTTGTCCTTGCCACATGGTTCTTAATTTTAAGTTCTCTTCTTTCAGAATAGAAGCCCTGTAGTTATATTTAGGGTGTATCTGACTGATGCTTGACTTGGATGTGAGAGGAGAGACAATAATATCTCTTGATTCTTCAGCCTCTTAATCCATTGCCACAGAGCCTTATAAGCACTTTCGGTTTGCTTAGATCATACCTGGTAGTATCACTATCATTCTTTATCATATATGCTAGTGATTGGTAGAACCCTTTGCAACTTGGCAAATTTGGACTCTTGTGAAGAAACACAGCAGCCATAATGCAGATGCCAGGTGGTGCAGATGCCTCCACATGACCTTGAGTAGAAGGCCACTAACCAGTAACATCTTTTCCTTTTCCTAATAGAGGTTTTGTACTCCTTGGGGTATGGTTTTTTTTGTCTGTTATCACTGAGATTGGTTCCTACTCGCTCCATGGTCAGCACTCCTGCTTTTGATTTTGGTGGTAAACTATTCAGATGCTGAATGCTACAAGCCCTCAGAGGGCATCGGCAGCCATCTTCCCCTCTGTAGTTTCAAGCTTACTTCTCCAGTACTGGTACTGCTACCAAACTGAAAACTCTGTTTTAATTTTTTTAGTTCCAAATGCATGTTGTGGATGAAACCCTCATGACCATAGTCAGCCAGTTTTGATTCTCTCTTTTCACTGCTCCTCTAATTGCTTCTTAAGAGGTTCCCTTAGAGATCTAAAAGAAGTCCTTCCAGATTTCACTAGTAGGAAAATAAAGGCCAAAGTTCCTGTAAATCCATTCAAGGATTTCATCACAAGATGTCATCATTGTCTAATTTTAAATATAGCTATTGAATTATCAATGTATGACATCTTTCCTCTGAAATATTTTTCATTGAGAATGAGATACTACGTAGTATAAAAAGCTCTTCATGCCTCTTAGATTAAGAATATTTGTGCTTGAATTTAATATATATTTTTTTTACTAACAGTTCATAAAAACACTGAAGTATAATATGACATATAGGACTAAGTAAATACCAAAATGAAGGATTCCACATTAAGGTACATTTGCTCTTCAGTATTATCAGAAATTTTACTGTTTGCTGAAATGTTATTAGACAAGAAAAGTGAAGTTTCCTGAGTATAGTGCTCAGTAATCTAGATGCTTTCAGTTCAACACTGGATTATAAGCTTAACATGAGCCACCAATGTGCGCTTGCAACCCAGAAGGCCAACTGTATGCTGGGCTGCATCAAGAGAAGCGTGACCAGTAGGTCAAGGCAGGTGATTCTGCCCCTTCTGCTCCACTCTGGTGAGACCCCACCTGGAGTCCTGCATCCAGTTCTGCAGCCCTCAGCACAGGAAAGACATGGAGCTGTTGGAGGGGGTCCAGAGGAGGGCTACAAAAATGATCCAAGGGCTTGAGCACCTCTCATATAAGGAAAGGCTGAGAGAGTTGGGGCTGTTCAGCCTGGAGAAGAGAAGGCTCCGGGGAGACCTGATTGCAACCTTTCAGTACCTGAAGGGGGCCTAGAGCCTAAGTGGAAAATATTTTCAGCAGGGCTTATTGCAGTAGGACAAGGAGCAATGGCTTTAAACTAAGAGAGGGCTGATTCAGACTAGATATAAGGAAGAAATTTTTTACGATAAGGGTGGTGAAACACTGGAACAGGTTGCCCAGAGAGGTAGTGGATGCCCCCTCCCTGGCAGTGTTCAAGGCCAGGTTGGAAGGCGCTCTGAGCAACCTGGTCTAGTTGAAGATATCCCTGCTCGCTGCAGGTGGGTTGGGCTACACGACCTCTAAAGGTCCCTTCGAAGCCAAAGCATTCTATGATTCTTTGATTAGGAGAAATCTCTTTGACTTGTACAATCTGAACATTAAGCACATTATTTTTAATCTCTACTGAATAATTTTTTTTACACATACAGAATCATAGAATAGTTTGGGTTGGAAGGGACCTTTAAAGGTCATCTAATCCAGCCCCCCTGTAAGTAGCAGGGACATCTTTAACTAGATCAGGTTGCTCAGAGCCCCATCTAGCCTGACCTTGAACGCTTCCAGGGACTGGGCATCTACCATGTCCCTGGGCAACCTGTGAGAGTGTTTCACCACCCTGATTGAAAAAATTTCTTTCTTATACCTAGTCTGAATCTACCGTCTTTTAGTTTAAAACCTTTACACCTTGTCCTCTTGTAACAGGCCTCAGTAAAAAGTCTCTCTCTGTCTTTCTTGTAAGCTGCCTTTATATATTGGAAGGCTGCAATAAGCTCTCCGCAAAGCCTTCTCTTCTGCAGGCTGAATGACCCCAACTCTCCCAGCCTTTCTTCATAGCAGAGGTGCTCCAGCCCTCTGGTCATTTTTGTGGCCCTCATCTGGACCCGTTCCAACAGGTCCATGTCTCCTGTGCTGAGGGCTCCAGAGCTGGACGCAAATATACTCAAGTAAAACTAAGAAAACTCATATATTTTTATATAAACTGATTAAATATTTCAAAATTATATTACCTGATACTGTACTACTTAATTTTTATTCCTAGGCATAGGCCAGATCTTTACTTGCAGCTATGTTATGCTTAGCATAGAGCCAGGAAGGAGAAGAGAGAAGGTGAATGAGTTCTGAGATGGAATTTAGGTCCTCGGGCTGTCCTCAGCCCTACAACACCAGGGCAGATAAAACCTTAAGTATAACATGTAGGGAACCAGAAAATGTCAGCATCTGTAAGTAATTAGTCAGGGGCTATGTGAGGCACATGTGAGGAACACTGGAGCACCTGAGAAGATTCTTGCCAATAAACTATAGGAGCTCAGAGGAAGCACACACACAAAAAAACTGATTTGCTGGAGAAAAATTCAAAGCAAGTCCTTTACTGGGGCCAAAGAGCTATCAAAAAATCTCTTAGGTTGTATTATCAGTAAGAAAGACCTGTATGCTGCCTTGTGGTAGTTCATACGTGGAAAGTAACACAAGCTAAAATCTTAAGTCAAGTAAAATCTGCTCTTAAGTATATAAATATCATTGTAATGAGGCTCCACTTGATTGGTTACTCCAGTCTTCTAACAGAAATAAAGACTCCTTATTTTCTGCTAGATAACCCTATTAAATTCTTAATAAAAAAATAAGAATATACTTGAAGTAGAACATGTTTTATATAATGCATTTAATGTATTTGATATTACAACAGATTTCTTTGCTTTCCTGCCTAAACTGTGTTTGAACCTGGAAAAGGCAGAAAGGAATGAAAAGTGGAAAGCATATGTGAGGCTGCATATACCCAGGTCTATAACAGAAAGAGATGTCTTTATTGCAGTTCGCATGTACAGCAAAATTGATTAAACTTCAAGAAGAGTAGCTGTATTTTGATTAACAGTACATTGCTTAATTTCTTCATTAAGAGCAAAATCAGATTATCATTCTAAGCTAGCTAAAAACCATTAAGGAGTTGACAGAAATAAAAAAAGTTGGTTTCCAGGAAACTGCAGATCAAGTAGAAAAAAGATGGGTCTCAGAGTCCCCTCTGAGAAAAGATGAAGCAAAGAAGAGAGTAGATCTCCTGCCAAAGGAAAGAGATGAATAACCAAATGCCATATTTGAATGCCAAGAAAACAATGCATGCAGCAGAAGCCACAAAATGGCTGATGACACGAGTTGTAAGATATTTTCTGTTCTTAAAAGAAAAAAGTAGAAAAAGAAAAGCAGTGGTCAGTCATAGGAAGGGACAGAGTAGTACTCGCACATTACTAAATTATGATAATTTGCATATACATACTGTTGCTTTTGTCTCCTTTTCATAGCTCTTACGTGCTGTGCACCTTCTTAATCAACACCTGATTTTGCATTTGGTGCCTGTGCTGTGTACCACCATGACAAAAACAATAAACAGAAAATCCTGAATTACTTATAATATCTTCAGAAATTATTACCTATCCCCTAATGCAGAGTTTCTCTGTGAATAATTCCTCCCTTCCAACACTGGAAGATTCAGAAAGAAAAAATAGCCTGCCAGGACAACATGCCTAGCACTTATGATGACATTGCTCCTTACTGTTTTAGAAAAAAATAATCTGAATCTGCTTGGTTTATCTGCAGTTGTACTCAAATATGTTATTTTATCTTTTTCCTGGATTTCCTTCTCACTGTCCAGTTACTGTTAAAATTGCTGTGTTGCCTCTATTTAATTGGTAAGGCACAGTTTCGTCCTGTTTAGATATAATGCTCCATGAAATGGACAGTTGTTAAAATACCTTTTTGTAAAAAATTTTAAGTGATAAGGTACATAGTCTCCTGCCCGATACATTAAGCCAAGTAACTGCATGCAATTGCTAGCAGGGATGTACCAGTACAGGTGAGTTCACACAGCTTTGCCTCAAGACCAAATTATTCAGACATACAAGTCAGTTTCCTTACCATGAGTTAGGAAGAAGATATGCTAAAATATTTTCAAAATTCTTATCAGCACAGTTGCACAGGTTTATGCTGACACACCAACAGGCTAGTCATGACTTTGAGTTCTTAGAATTCACCGTGGTAGGGAAGGTTTGCAAATTTTCCCATCATTGCTAACACCAGTCAATGGCTGTCAGCAACATTTTCTGACCTCTGCCAAATACTTGCTCGAAGCAGCATTAGATAATATAATGCTTTAAAAAGTGTCACCAGCTATTGGATTATATATACTCAGGGTCTCATCATTCCAAACAAAATCTCAGCTGAAAAAGATTGGAAAATGTTCCCCTAGTAGAAAGACTTTAGTATGAAGACATTAATGGAATATTTTTTCTGGTAAGATTTCAAAACAACATGACTCTAATATGCTATTTAAAGTAACAGCTCCAGGATACTGGGCCTAATGCATCTCTAGCAGTAAACAACATTGATTCTGTTCATGGTTATTCAAATATCTACTAATGATTTCAACACAGTGGATTACTTAGCAATATCTTATCCACAGCTTCCCTATAGACAGTTAAGTCAAAATTAAACAATAGTTAGTTGATTTTCCTTACTTGTAGTGTGATCATTCATCTCCCCCAGTCCAGTATTAATTCCAGCATCTATTGAACTCATGATTTTATCAATCTACAAAAGAGAGAACAGTGAAAACAATTGATGGGCCCCAGCTTTGTTATTTTATTTTAGTTTATCATGCATAAATTTATGGCATTACTACTCTCACTAGGAATACAACAATCAAGATTGAGAAATGCAAAAATCAAAGGCAGACAACTAATTTGTCCACTTTGATTTTTATTTTGTAACATTTGTACACTAGCAAAAGCTAAAGCTTGAGGCTAGTATTTATTTTTCTACAGTACAGTTCCTTTCACACTGATGACTTGTCATCAGGTATATCTCATTCTTTGAAACTACTTTGTCATATTTCAGGATGTATAAATCCAAAGGAGAAAAACATATGTATTAAAGTACGGGATGGAATGGATTTTAATTTTGTAGGCTCATTTCATTCGATAACTGTGAACCACTAGAGGTCTATTTAAGCAGTAGTATTAATGCATAAGAATATTGGTTTGTGTGTTATAAAGTACTAAAGCAATTGTTCAATTAAGATTTCCAGAGAATTTCCTCTCTCGCTGTGTTCGATCTGCCCCAAGGCCACTGAATAGGTATGAAACATAGCTGTGCCCACACATACCCCAGAATGATATTGTTTCTGAAACAGGACTACATTGATCCCAAAACTCATTTGCACATTTCTAAATTACATTGGACTTACTATGTCAAAACTAATATACCTATTGTATTTTCTGTAAGAACAGGACAAAACTAAAAGTGAATCAAAAGGCTGGTGCTGTCTAAGAAAGCAGAGAGAAACAGGTTTTACTGAGCTTAATATTAGGACTATTAGGAAAACTGCCTCCTTTTTAAATACTATATATTAGTCACTGGTGACAGGAGAAAATCTGGGAATTATGTCAGAATCTGCAGATTTAGAATTATTACCTTTTTATATATATATATAGACTACATGTTTCTGACCCTTAAGAACCATCAAACCTTGACATCCCCCTAAAAATGCAAACTTGGACCTGATTCATTTCAGGATTTCATAACAATATATCCAAGTTATTAAGATCAAAACCTGATCCTGAGTACCTTTCTACTGAGAAAGTATCTGCTTTACAACAGACACTATCTTCAGATGCCCTATCAAATCAGACACTTAGATGAGCTGGAAACCTTCTTCTAGAAAAATAACCAATCACACAAACAAGCTCTAGGTTCTTTCTGCAATAAAATGGCACTCTGGAGATATGTATGTTTCCCCATAGCAGTCATTTTAAAGAGAAACGTTTGCTTCTCTGTAATAGCAGTAAAGATCTAAACACTTCCCACTCTTCATTTACCTCTGTAAGACAGGAACTTTTGTCTTTACAAAGAATCATTTACACTCCTGAAATTTAGCATAGGAGAAAAAAAATTAAAAACAAGTGTCTAAAAATTATTTTTAATCTAGTTCTAAAACTGAAATAAAGTCTCTTGTATAAGCAAGCATGTGCACTACAAATTCCATGTGGACATTTCTGTTAAAAGTCCTGAATTCGTTGTAGCTATTAGTGTATTCCCACTTCACACAGGAGTCAGGTATACACCAAGCATTCTGTACACAGGCTACAAACCGGTTAAAGAATATGTTATACAGGGAGGGTTTGTAGAATGCACAATCAAGCTAAAAACTTAGACTCTCCTTTCCTGCCATTTTCTCTTGTCCCTTGCTGGTGGGCATTGCCATGGTGGGAAATAATTAGCAAATACTTAAATAATGGGCATAGCTATAAAGAATTTTACCAATTTTATTAGTGTCGGTGGTGAGGGCTTTAGTAGAAAATAATTTCAATGTCGCAAAAAAATTGTAGAATTGCTTCTGGTTAACTTCCTTAGTTATGGAAACAATAGACTTCATTAAGTGTGCGACATTTTGAACAGAAATGCATTGCATTTTGTGCCAGCTGTCAAACTACCATGCATTACACTATGACACACTCTCTGAGGATTTGCAGTGTGGAAGATTCACTTTTTAGTGCACCTTTGAAACCGAAAACAGCAACAGCATCTTCACAATACCATAAATTTGCTTGTATTTAAAAACAAATAAAACTTACTTCTTCCCATTCCGACGTGAAGGAAGGTGTTCTCTCCGAATTCCCTTTGGAGCACTGTTGGTTTGGTGTGGGTTCACTCCAGTTGCTTCTTGCTTTTTTGTCATTTGGTGGATGGGTGATAAGATTAGAATCAGATTTTGAAACATTTTTGGACAAATGCATTTCAAGCAAAGTCTTTGGTAAAGATCGTATTCTCCCAAGTGTGCATGCTCGCTCCACAAATGCCCCAGTAGTAATAACCCACTGTTCACTTATCCTTGCTGACGTGCCAACCAATGTATGATTTTCTACTGGTTTAGTTTTAGTATGAAATATGGTTCTGTTTACAACCGGTGGTTTTTTTTTCTTAACAGGAGGATCAGTGTTGCTTTCTTTCTGTAGCTGTATTTGCTGCAGTGTGCTCTTGCTCAAAACGCTTTTCTCTAGTGGACCACTGCACTGGTTTGCTTTGCTGTACAGCTGGAGTGGATTATCAGGTGGGTCACACGCAGGTGATGATCCATGAAGTAAACCTGCAAACTGTTCAGCTGGGTGTCCTGCAGGAAGCTCACTTTCAGTGGATGTTTCTCCCTGCCAAAGATGCTCTGAAATGAGAGAGTACCTTGTAAAACAACAGGGTAATAAAATACTGCAAACAACAAAACAGTTAGTCTCCACGAAATGACTTTTGTTTGTTGCTTGATTCTTTCTTATGTACAGAAACAAAAGACACTTATGCTATGAATTAATTTATTAGTCTCTTAAAAAGAGATTCTATCCTTAAACTTGAGTATTTTATCCTGACTGATTGAAGAACAGCCAAAACCACTCTGTGCTACACATAAATTCCAGGAAAAAACATATTTATAAAATAAAATAGGTCATTGCTATTCCATCAACTTGATGGTGTCTCTTTTAATTTGTTATTGAGTTGAAATGTGTACAAATTATATTTCATATGATGGATTAGCTAGTTACTTCATAGGTAGCAAAACACATAAAGAACTTGTACTGTCACGAGTATTGTTAGTAATTTTTCTTATACTCATTATAATAATAGTGGATTTACACTACGACACCTTTTTGCTGACAGTGTCTAAAGAACAGATGTGAGTTTTGTTTTTATTTCTGGGAACTTCTGAGAATAGATTCAGAGTAATGGTAACCATTGGAAAAAAAGAATAGGAAATCAGGTCTTTTTGAAACAAATTTATATGCAATTTAGCACACACACACATAAAGGAACTACAGAAAAATGCACTTTTTGGCACAATTCAGAGTGGATTAATAAATTTTTTATGCTCTTTTTATGCCTACTACTGTAAGGACTAGGGAGGAAAAAAAAAAGAGACCTTTTTCTACCTGTGCTGACTCGTTTAAAGAGTTGGCATCAATAACTTCACTCTATCCTCATGGCATTAATTGTGCATATTCTACTCAGAATAACTGTGTCCCCACTAACAGCTGCATCTCTATAACAACTTCACTAAAGATGAATGTATTTATCTCATTCTTGCTAGAAGTTGCATGTTATCTGGTGAGACCCCATCTGCAGTCCTGCATTAGCTCTGGAGCCCTCAGCACAGGAAAGACATGGATGGACCTGTTGCATCGAGTCCAGAGGAGGGCCACAAAAAATGGTCAGAGGGCTTGAATACCTCTCCTATGAGGAAAGGCTGAGAAAGTTGTGGCTGTTCAGCCTGGAGAAGGCTTTGGGGAGACCACATAGTAGCCTTTCAGTACTTCAAGGGGGCTTATAAGAAAAAATGGGACAGGATTTTTAGTAGGATCTGTAGCAATAGCACAAGGGGCAATGGTTTTAATCTAAGAGAGGGTAGATTCAGACCAGATATAAGGACAAACTTTTTCACAATGAGGGTGGAGAAACACTCAAACAGGTTGCCCAGAGAGGTGGTAGTTGCCCCATCCCTGGAAACATTCAAGGCCAGGTTGGACGGGGCTCACAGCAATGTAATCTAGTTAAAAATGTCCCTGTTCATTGCAGAAGGGTTGCACTAGATGACTCTTAAAGGTCCCTTCTGCCCGGCAGAAAAGAATCTTGGGGTATTGGTTGACAGCCGGCTGAACATGAGCCAGAAGCGTGCCCAGGTGGCCCAGAAGGCCAACGGCATCCTGGCTTGTATCAGCAATAGTGTGGCCAGCAGGAGTAGGGAGGTGATCGTGCCCCTGTACTTGGCACTGGTGAGGCCGCACCTCGAGTACTGTGTTGAGTTTTGGGCCCCTCACTACAAGAAAGACATGGAGTTACTGGAGTGCGTCCAGAGCAGGGCAACGAGGCTGGTGAGGGGTCTAGAGAACAAGTCTTATGAGGAGCGGCTGAGGGAGCTGGGCTTGTTTAGCCTGGAGAAGAGGAGGCTGAGGGGGTACCTTATCACTCTCTACAACTGCCTGAAAGGAGGTTGTAGTGAGACAGGTGTTGGTCTCTTCTCCCAAGTAACTAGCGATAGGACGAGAGGCAATGGCCTCAAGTTGCATGAGGGGAGGTTTAGACTGGATATTAGCAAGAACTTCTTTACTGGAAGAGTGGTCAGACATTGTAACAGGCTGCCCAGGGAGGTGGTTGAGTCACCATCCCTGGAGGTGTTCAAAAAACGTGTAGTTGTGGCACTTCAGGATATGGTTTAGTAGGCATGGTGGTGGTGGGGTGATGGTTGGACTTCATGATCTTAGAGGTCTTTTCCAAGCCATGATTCTGTGATTCTATATGTAGACTCTAACTGCAGCGCTGTATGCATGGCACTAGCTACCAGAAGGAATCAAACACAGCATCACATCATAATTTGCAAAGAAATTGAACAGTTTCAACCTATTGGCTAAAATACCTGCTTGTAAAAAAACCCCACAAAGCTCAAAATATTACTTCTAAAAGGAGACAGTATTTGATTACATGAATGACAGAAGAAAGATTTGGATGTGTACTTCAAAGTACCATCAGCTCTTTTACTTGTCAGCAGTTGAAAAGTGTACAAGTATGTGTTTTTCTCATTTGTTGAAATACAAGGATAAAATTCTAATCCAGATTAGGAGTGCAACCTAAGGAAATCTACTTTTTTTGTTTAGGAAACAACTGACTAGAATATACACTTAACACTTTTCGCAACGAAAAAGATGTGGGGTGTTACAGAGAAAGCTTGAATGTGGGATACGACAGAGCTTAAGGAATCAACAATGCCAGAAAAGTTGGTTTGGAGAAAGAAAGTAGGGGAAAAGGAGGAGATGAGAAATTCTCAATTTCTTTTATCTCTGAAAGTTGCTGAATTAATTGTATGACTGCAAATTTGAAGGTGAATTTAAAGTGAAAAATAAATGATGCAAATAATGTTTGACTTTGGTGGTTTTCCCTTACATGAAAAACTCGGTAGCTGGTATTCAGCTCCAAAGTAAGACATAATTTTACATATTTACATAGGTAAGAAGTATGTAAGCTCCCACCACAGCCAGAGATCAGGTTGATAAAGTCAGTGGATCCTAGAGAGCGATGCCATTCACTGTATGTTGTGGCTGGTCAGCTGAATCACTCTCTGAACTCTGTTAACAGTATTGACTAGACTGCCAATAGCTGTAATGGGAGATGGCATCCAGTTTATGTTCAGATACCTACATTTAAATGTCTTAATCACAAACTGAATTCTATTCTGCTGTTCCATATAGGAGTCTTAATAGTTGTATATTGAACTTAAGAGATACGTTTTTGTCAGGACAAAGTAAGAAAGAAGAATAGGTCAGGAAAAAGAAAAGTTTACAGACACCTGGATTGCAAGGATTTCATCAATACCTACATTATCTTCACTAATATCTTTGCTACATCTAGACTTACAAATAAAACTATTCTTTGATGCCTTTTACTTTTAATTAAGAGCTTTATTAATTATATGACAAAGGAAGCAAAGATCTCACAGCTATGCCTTCTTCACCGCATGATTTTAAGCAATGCAAACCACATCTGTATTGGGCAATGAAAAAGACTGGGGGTGTCAGGAAAAAATAGTATGTGATCATGATAAAGGTTAAGAAGCAAGCAGCATTGCATGCTGCACTGCAGCTGTAGAACAGGTTATCCAGAGAGGTGGCATGTCCATCCTTGGAGGTTTTCAAGACCTGACTAGGAAAAGTCTTGTCTGATCCGACGACAGTCCTGCTCCAAACAGGAGGATGGACTAGATGACATCCAGATGTCCCTTCCAACCCACACTTTAATGATCCAATTATAATTCCAAATCTTTTGACTTCTGAATTGACAACTGTTAAGTCTAATGCTCTTTTAATACAGAGTAATATTGTTATTTTAGTTTCCTAATGCAGTTAATGCGTAATACTTTTATATTCAGAGAATAATGAGAGCACAGAGATAGACTATACGACTTGTCTAAATAGTACAGTAGCCTACCACTCACTGTATTCTAAAGAAATCACAAAAGGAAAAAAATGATCCATGCAATAGATAGCCATAAAATAATTTGCCAGAGTACACTTTTCTTTCTTATTCCAAGTCAGTATTTGTTCACCTAAGACCTGAAACGTGAGATACTAAATAACCTCTTCAAACTGCACTATATATAAAACTGCAACTACATGTCTTCATTGCTCATGTGAATATCCAAGATCTCAGTTTCAAGAATTTAAAAGTATAAAAAATTCTAAACAGGACAATATAATGCTTTTTCTATACTCTTGCTAAAATAGGCAGCTTAACTTAAAAAAAAATCATTCCTTAGCTTTTAATAATTACCTATATCTGAGACTGTTGTCTTTTTGTTGTTGCATATTTCTGCCATAAGTTTTAAGACAACTGATACTGAAATAAATATTTCTTCTGAGGCTCAGTAGTGATACACAAAATGTGACATTTTATGTATTATTTTCTGTCCATTTTTAAAAATATCAAAGTCATTCTTATTCTTTTGAATACTGCTGTGCATTGGAAAAAATCCATTCATTAAGTTGTCTATACTGATGATCAATGTCCTGTGTGGTTAGAATTAATTTTAAATCTGCTGATATCTCTCAGAAATTCAGACCCTCCATTCCTATTGTGTTCTATCCCCTAACTTTATCATATGCTTTTGAACCTTTTCATTAGATGCTTTATTTTTACCTGTTTCAACCAGCTTTACTGGCAGTAAGAATCTATATGATATGCAATTATTGCATAGGTCTATACTCAGTGTACAGTAAGTTAATGATACCAGTTTTGATTTCTCATGGGTTTTTGAATAAGTCTGAAAATGGACTTTAAGAAAGAGCATGAGGATTCCAAGGAGAGAGAACAGGTGGAGAAGTTCAAGCTCTTGGATTGAATCCCAATGGAGAAAAGTTTTCTGCTTATATTTTTTTTCTTATTGCAAGAATATTTATTTTTGTAATCTTAAAAAAAAGAAACAACCCAAAACAAAAAAGAAAGAGCTCTTACTTCCTCACCAGATACTACTTTTCTCACCACATTATCTATTTACTTGTAAATAGAATCCTGAATATCAAAACATAAACAGATATCATTTCTGCAGATCTTTAGTGGTATTACAAGTGCATGTACAGCTTACCCATCTAAGTAGTTTACTTCTGAAAATCACTGTGATACTGACATATCTGTGTTGCACGGAAAACATTTACATTTGGAAGTACAAATAAATTCAGTTCTGCCATAAGCTCTAAGCCACAGACACACATTGCTATTATCACCAGTTTGTACAGAACAAAACTGGCATTCAGGCAGCAGATTGCAATTCAATCAGCTATTTATTTACACACTGGTGCACCCCAGCACAGTTGCTTGTGGTACATATATAGAACTCTGTAGAATACCATTTCTCACTTTCAGTATTTCAGAGTTATAATTTACAGATGCTTCATCAAACTCGCCTATTTATTTTCTGAATCTGACTCCAAGACTACAGAGCACATTAATAAAATCAAGAGTATGCTAAATACTGTGAATTTTGCATTCATGTGAAGTTGGAAGTCAGTGTATTCATATTTGTATCTCAAGAGATTCCATGTTCAAAACTAAAGTACATTCAGGAGAATAACTGTTGTTAATAATAGTAATGAAAATAGCCGTAATAGATAAATTATAATAAGAGAGTTAAATCTTTAACAGGCATTGCTGTTGCCATGGCACAAACTTCTAATGTAAAATAAAAATCCACTAAAAATTTATTCTATAGCTATGGTAACAACTGTATTGTGATACCTGCACTATTAATCTATTCAAGTTCTGTTTTCATTTGTTCCAGAAAGATGTTTTTAGCAGCACAATCTGCACATGTATAATATCTGCCCAAAAATGTCATCTCATCTCCCTTTTCCAGACACTCAGTTGATTGATAAAACTAACAGTCACATCTGAGTAATACTGGGAGAGTACCCTCTCACAGAAGGATGGTAAGTGAAGAAGTCATCTTATTTGCATGGTAAAGATTGCTTTGGACACACCAGAATACCTTCAGTGGTGATTGGCTATATTGCCAAAGTGATATTATAAAATGGGATGATCAGCAAGAAAAGGTGTAAGACAGAAAATTCACAGTATTTAAAAACTGAAGTTGCAATATTCAGGAAGCCATTATTTCACACAGCAGACAACATGGTGCTCTGACCAAGCTCCAGCTCTTTGATGGCAGTATATTGGCTGTAGATATCTTTGATGAGGCAGTGCAATGTTTTCTCACTCTAGTAAATGTTATAGCATGGACCTGTGTGGGAGATATAACAACATGATTACTAAGCAACTAATGAAGAATGTGAGCTTGTACTGTCACCAGTAACAAGACAGAAAAGGAGCGACAGTGTCCAGTCAGATTGCTGTTTCTCCTTCTGCTTCCTCCTAAATCTAAAGAAACCACCAGAAGTTGGTTTGCAAGGTTGGTGTTGGTGACCTCCAGGCTCTGTGCCCAGGTTCCAACACTATCAGCTTCACAACGTCATACAGTCCCTTAGAAATCACAGTAAACGTGTCTGTGGATTATGTGTTCGCTCTTAGTTTCACAACCGTCAATTCAATCCCTTAACATCGCAGTCTGCACTTGACTGTGTACTGAAGAATTTTACTGCCTCACTATTGCTACCTTCCTGGTAGTTTCACTGTCCACATTTTACTCCTCTGTTTCACAATGACCCATCAGGAACTGCAAAAGATTGCAAAGATTTCAGGGTAAAGATAGGTCCGTATGGTGTTTTCTGAACACTGCTTGCCAGCCTCTAATGAAGAAAAAAGCTTTCTGTGAGGAAGGATATTAGTTGGTAATTACTAATTCTAAGCACATTATAATACCCAAATATAGTTCTTGCCCAAAATTTCAGCAATAGAAGTGTAATCTGCTGCAAATACAGTTATTTTTAAGTCTTATAGAGATGTATCGACTCTCCTCTAAATTTTCAGGAATTTGTTTTGGTACTTGTAGAGTATATCCTATGTTTGCGGGGAACATAAAAGTATTTGTTACATAGATCACATAAAGAGTTAATCTTTAACTGCAAAAATCAACCTAGACAAAAACATAAAGCTGACGCTGCCACGTCCATAATGCTGTTTCCATGAGAATTTCTTTCTATGTGACTATATAAGGCATGGTTCCTAGATGTCTTAATGACAGACAGCCTCTCATGAACCATCACATTTTACAGCTCTAGAATCTGCCTTATACCTGCTCATTAAAATAAGAATCTTTCAGAAAACTAAGATGTTAGCAGGTATATGGACTAAAAATTTCAGACAGATAAAATAATGTTCAACATCCCCTAGTTGAAACACTGGACTTATTCAACATCAGTGTTCAAGCTAAAATTCTACTAGAATATTTCAACTCTACCATGCAGGAAAAAAAACCAAACAAACCAAAAAACCCCACCAAAAACCAAGCCAGTATTTCTTCGTAACACTCAAGCAATCTTTCATAAGAAATTCTCAGAAATGAATGGAAATTGATGCAAAATATAATTCTGCAGAACAATCACATATAATTGCATTGAGAAATTCTGTGGTAATCTCTTCTTGCAGGAGAAAGCTAGCAGTTGAGTGGGCTATGGCTGTGCTCAGAAAGCACATGTTAATTTGACAATGTAGTACAGTGGGGAAGAGTAATAGAAAATGAAAATTTGGTGGCACTTAATAACCAAAATCAGTGCAAAGCAATATGAATGTGACAGATGAGCTTTTGAAACCATATCCTTTTGTTGAAGACTCTAACGAAACCTTATTAATTGTTCCACTCCTGATATTTCACACATCAAATGCAAAGAAATATGACAAAGTCCTCCACCAACTGGGAATAAAACTTACTAATTGTCAAGGCAAAATAAACTGGAAAAATAATTGATTTTTAGAATGCTGTTTCTAAAAGATATTGCTTAACAATTTCAAAACTTGTATTTGGAAGGAAGGATCTGCCTAAGTAACAGTTCGGTTTCCCCAAGCATGAGAAAAAAGCAGAAAGAACACAAAATATGTGTTCTGGTATTTGCACTGATCATACACTTCTGTCTTTCCCAAACTTGATAAACAATACATTTCTGATCTGAGCAGTATTTTGAAGATACTTTAGGTGTAATACAAACTAGTTTGCTTCGCCTGTCCTCATTCCCCATACAAACTCATCTATACTCTGTTTCATCTTAAAATTAAGTTCCAAAGACAGCAAGAATGGAATCAGTGATTTCATAAGAAACAGCGTAAAATAAAGACACTCTCACCCCAAATGGCCTCACTTAATTTTTGCAAAATTTCCTGTTAGGTAGTAGAAACTAAGGACAGAAAGTGTATAAATATTTTAAAATTCCTAGAAAATACCTCTGGCTGTAGAATTACAGTCCAGTTCTAGATAATCTTGCATGCAGTCATGCAAGATTACATCCAGAACTACAAAGTTTTTCAAGTCTGTGGAACATTTACTGAAATTGTATAGAATTACCTACATGTAACTATTTTGAAATTAATCACTAAAAGTCATGGCCTTTTAGCAAGCTTGCAACTCACCACAACTTTTTTTGTTATAAATACTGGGTGGGAAAAATGAAGGAATAAAAATACATTCTATATATTAATTTTCCCTTAATGATTTATTCAGGAGTTGCAAATGTGAAAGAATAACCACTTAAATTCTTCTGAAAAGTATTTACAAAACATAGATGATATTTTAAAAAATAGATCAATCTTATCCATTATATGCAAAAGAATTTAGCTAAGAATATTAATTTTCTAAGCATATTGACAATCTCTAAAAGATGTTGACGTTTCAGAAATAACTGTAGTTACTCTAAAAAGTAATGTCACATTTCGGGTGCTAAAAGGAGATTCTGTGAAAAGACAGGAAGAGATTCAGGTGACTAAACACACACATTTATGGCCATTTCAGATGCAGTAGGGTATCCAAGTTGACTGCAAGGGCTGACAGATGCGATACACAACTTACTGGAAACCTGTGTCTTTCTGGGAAAGCAGTTAGATGCCAGAAAGGGTATCTGGAGTGTCCAAATGGCTCTAGACATCTCTGTTTAGGACTCAAATGGTAGTAGATAAGGAGTACTGATGGTGGTACCCATGTAGACAACACATATCAAAGAACCCATTACTGTAGAATAAATAACTCCTCAAAGCGATTCTGTGCATATATCCCACTTCAGATGACTCAGATACCTTAGATAAGAACTGAAAACTTGTCAGCACTTTAAGTAATGATCATTGGATACTTGTACCAAACTAGCCATCAAGAAGCCAGATCACCTGAATGGCACAGAGCATGAAGGACTGGCTGACCCCAGATACCAGCTCAAGACATTTTGGAAACATATGTGCATTTCGAGCATGCGATTAACCTGCTATGAATTGACTATGACTGCTAGGAATGTCAATAGGTAGCTTTATTAAGCTACTAGTATGCAGAAAAGCACTAGTTCCATTTCAGATTTATTTATACAAAAACCAAGCATCAGACTACAATAATTCAGACATGGAAGAGCAGTAAATGAACTTGGAAGACAATTATTAGCTTTCAGGCTCCATCACGAATGACACTTTACTAAGCTCTCTTACTAACACGAGGCAAAAAGCACCTAAGAAGCTAAAAGGACCAGTTGAAAAAAGGGAAGAGAAATCATTAATCTGCAGTTGCCTAAGGCAAAACTTGCAAACTAGTCTCCTTCAGGCTATTTGCGGGAGCATCTTGGTTAACTGGATTTTACCAAAACTTACAGAAACTTTCTCCTTGTCTTAAAAGAGCAGATATAGGTAAGAAAAGTTAATTTCAATACTTTTCTCTGACTGCTTTGTATGCTTATGTGAATAAAAAAATAGGATTATGAAAAACTGTGTGATTCATAAACTAGTTGCCGGTCACAAGCTCTCACAGAGATATTTCCTTGATATTTCCAAATATAGGTCAGCTCTTTTGATTAGAAACAGAGGGTTTGCCAGCGATGTTTCTGAACTACAGTTTGATAAAGAGTTTAATCCAATTAAAACCCTACTTACATACCCAGTGGAAAATTCACACAATGTAAGTGCTATACGTAGAAATCCTGAATGATTTATCTTCTGACAGGATCATGTGAAAGTGAGAGGACAGAGTTTCATTTACTGAATAGCTGTAGCAACAGAAAATATTAGCACCAACCCTGCTGCTTTTCAGCCAGAAGGTATCATTCAACAGTTCCACTAGCAGATCTGTTGGTAAGAACAGCCTCTAATCTGCTTAAGGCAAATCAGCTGTGCCGATTTGGGTAGAGCAATTGAGTTCATCTGGCTTATTCTGCTTGAGATGGAGTTAGAAAGCAATCACAGAAACCCTTCAGCTGAAGCCAGATCTGGGGGTGGCCACCTATGAAAGAAGTGCATTGAGAAGGAGGTGCTGGTAACATCTTCAGTCACTTCCACAGAATTCTGCCATTTATGAAATTATGATACTTCTCTGAAATATAAGGGACAGCTTTCCTCTCCAAAACACATCAGGGGGACAGCCCCCCCTAAGGCACCAAATAATTCTGTTTTTCAAATATGTTACACCTACTGAGAATACCATTTTCTCAGATAGGTGGAATAATGTGCATGATGACAATAAATATCAGCATTAGGTGTAATGAAGAGGACTAATTTACCAAGCTAAAAGGATTTAAGATAGTACAGCTTTCAGAGACATCTTCCACACTGGTAGAAACCCATGAATAAAATTATTTAAGAGTCTAGGAACTGTAAACAGAAAAAGAGAATGTGAGTCTAAGTGATCAGAAATTACGTTAATTTTGGTGGGAATTGTCCCATTACTGGCCCATAATTAATAGCCTAGAATCTACTCAGGTAACAGCTTGATAACAATATCAGGAATAATAGGTTGTAGAAAACTCTTCCCCACCAGAGAGCTCCATCTTGTTGTTGGCACACCTTTAATAAGTACATGAAACTTCCTTACTATGTAATAAGATACCTTGGATTTAGAAAACAACTTATTGTCAGAGACAACTAGCTCTTATCTACAGTGTCAGAGGAAAGAAATGCTTCAGTATAGGTTATAACAAATTCATCAAGTCCTTAACCCAGAAAAATCTGAAGCAAGACAGGCCTAGAATGTTCTTATTACTTCATTGTACTCTAAGTCACTTGCGTTTCGCTCAGTATGAGGGAGACTGATGGACAGATATCAATCATTATGTTTGCCTGTGAACTAAGGACTCAGATCAGCCAGATCTGATATTCCTATCATACATTGTTGTTCTGCTTTTTAAGCCAGCGTGCTTACATTTCACCTGAGGAACATGTGAGGAGAGAACAGATCACTGTGATCCTGTTCTGTAGATACATAGATGGGCAGAATCTGCATCAGCAGGGAAGTCCCATGTGAATATTAGTTGAGCAGATATATGAATATATACCTCCTGCAGACAGAGTTGTGAATTCTATCTTGGTTTACCTATCTCATAGCTAGAGATTCCCATTTTCAACCAGAAACATCAGACGAAGCTGAGGATTTCACTTCCTGCCATAATGGATTCTCAAGAGAGAGAACTGACCAAAGGGCAGGGAATTGCAACTAAGAAAGCTCAAAAACTGCATGGAAGAATTCGTATTTATGAACTGTAATATGCAACAGTTTAAAATGATGGCATTTTTAAAGAAGAACAATATATGGAAGAGGGCACGGGTAGAGGAGAGGCAAAAAAGTAGTACAGATTTCCTCAAAGCTTTATACAGTCATGACTGCTATTCACACAGGCTACTCTGAAGATGCTTTCTGTGAATGCAGAAAAATAATTAGGGGGTCACCATTGTCTAGTTTTTTATTCTTCTTTAGAAGAATCCCTTCAAAATCTTTTTAGAATGAACCAACTGTTAGAAGAGTTACATTTGAAACAATTTGGTAAGTTCACTTGCCTCCTTCAATGTTCAGGACAACGGAGACTGGAAATGACCAAGATGGCAAATTTTTTCATTGGATAGGTCATAAACTATTGGACCTCCTTGGACCCATCATTTTATTCCTAATCCAGTGGATCATTAGGACCTCCCTCTAGGGAGACGTCCACGGGACATACCTGGACTTCCTTTGTACTGAAAACAACAAACAATGAAGTTCTGTTCACAGCAATGCATTAGTCTATTGGCCACACCAGAGTTTTGTGCATGCCAGATACAATCTGCAAAACTATCTGAGCCACCACCTGCCTTTTAGGTGTAACAGTCCCCCATTCTTCCAGTTCTGATCACTGTGGTCAGTCAGGAAGCAGATGATTCTTTCCACTCATGGTGTGCGTCCTGACTGTAAGGTTTGCGTGGGTAAGGTGAAAGAAGGTGCTACATTTCTCTCAGCATTTCTCACTGAAAACATAGCAAGGTTGCTCTTTCATTTCACATGACAACAAACTTCCAAACCTCAGCATTTTTCATAATAGAAGTATCTCCCAGACAATGATTCCAAACACTTCCTTAGTATTGGATAACAGAGTCAAAAGCTAAAGTGTTCACATTTCTCCTTTGAGCTTTTAGGATACCTCTTTCTGTTTTTTCTGTTTCGGAAAGGGACTCACTCTCAGCAGGTATACATTAATTTTGGTGAGAGTGGCCTGCTTCAAACTGTCCCTTCTGGAATACTTGGTTTCATGTGCTACAGAAAAAAGGTCTGAACTCTTGAACTAAGCTTTCCTTGCACATACTCCCTCTCTACTCTCTCCTTCTTTCCCCTTCTTACCCCCAAAGAAATGAGAAATTATTACAACTGACAAGTTCTACATCAGTCAGACATACAAACACAGCAGGAAAGAGCAGACCTACTGTTTTCTCACATGCATTGTTCTGTAACTTGGCTGCGAAATTGTGTCTTAGATCCACAGATTAACACATTCGTACTGTGTTTAAGCCTCTTCCCGCAGAGTATTTCTAAAATGTGGCCTCTACCTGCCCAGCTAAAAATTGCTGCCCAAACCATTGTCTTGTATATACTAAACTTCAGGCCCTCTGATCTTGACCCATTCAAGAACTCTTCTACAAAAGTCACGTTCTTGATCCACTACACTGAGCATGTTACATGCTTTGGTTCCTACTGTTACTTTTAAGACAATTTGTGGCATACAAATTCTTTCTTAATAAACCTTCAAAGTCATCAAATAATTGATTCCTGTCTTTCATGTGCTGACAATGCCCTGTCATTGCTGGTTTGCTATTTCTACTTCTGCTGAGAAGTCAGGTAGCAGAATTCAATTGTTCCAATATTTCATGATTCAAAGGGACTGTAAAACAACTGCATATTTTAACTAAATATACAGCTGTACAAAAATCAACATTGCTATACATTATGTTGCTGAAAAAGACAATTCCCTGCATTGCCTCAAGCTCACTGTTGTTGCTATACCGATCTGTGGAGATTCAAGATCAATTTACTTTAAAACAACACTGATTATTCTAGTGTTTTCTTTGATGAAGTTCTGCTCTGGCAAATTGTCTAACCTACAAAACACACTCAGGAGAACTGAGTGTGCAGAAGTAGTTCATTAAGTCAATCATAATTAACAAATAATTGCGGAAACAATATTACAATTGTTTTAATTAGCATATTGTTCATTTGGAATAAATTGGAAATCAAATGATCACAGTCTCCTAAGAAATTCACACAAGTCACTTTTTCCTCTCTAAAAAAGCAAGCAAGCATCACTAGCATCTCCACATATCAGACAGCACCATAACAGATACCAGAACAAAACCTGGCAGATGGGGGGGGGTGTCAAATGTTTTAAATTTTTCAATTTTTTTAATCATTAAAATAATGGGAAATTACAATTAAAACATTTTAATCACTTTTCTGTTTAAAAGTGGGCAAACACCTTATTGCTTCCTTATTGCTTTCCTTCTGTAACTAATAGGAAAGAAAAAAGACAGGGAGAAGAAGGGAAGAGGGAAGAGAGTAAGAATAAGAGGAAAAGAAAGGAGCCATCCTGCAGACCAAAGATTCTAAACCCAGCAACTTCTGATGAGAGTTTCAAATTACAATTGGTTCTAAAAAGTTTTTTTTATAATGTGCAAAGTGTTTTTATGATTGTTTTACTTCTTTTCATAAATCTCATGAAGATACAAAGATGAAATGACAAGTATTTAGCCATACTTGCATCTTGAAAGCATAATATTTTTAGGTAAGCACCTAAGGTAAAGAAGCACAGTCAGAAAAAGTCGAGATGGTCACTTCTGGAATAGGTAACCTTTAAAATTATAGTACTACTAGAACTTCAGCTTCTGTTATGTAATTATTCTGCCTGTCTGCACCAACCTAAATGAAAGAAGGCTGATGAAGGTGGTGGGAACAAGTGACACGCATTAGGTATTTCCAAGGAGAATGACAGGAGGTCTTAAATAAACAAGGAGTGAACTACCAAATGGGACATGTATACTGGCCTCTTTCTAGCCCAGCTAACACATTGAATTTTTTCAAGTCTATTACAAGGCAGTAAGCTATTAAAATCTTCCCTGCTCAGAGAATAAAGGGTGACCCAAAATTTAAAGTAATTGTGATAGCTACAATACTGGTAAACAAAGAATGAATCTGTGGAAAGAACAGTATTTAGTGTTCTTTGTGGATGTTTATTATAACTTGGGCAAACAAAAAAAACCCATCTACAAATATATGAGGAAATATGTTATGTGTTTCCAAACCAAAATTTACTTCACAGTGAAGTTTAAAAGTAAATTTTAAGTGAAACTTGATTTAAGTTCACCTCACCTCTCAGTCTGACTGTCAATATAAAGACTAAAAGTCTGTAAATTGCAAATGACTTCTAAATATCTCCAATCAATCTGAACTTTGTTTTTATCATTTAATAGCATCCCATGACATGTAGTAATCACAACAGAGAAGCACAGAAGTCTGAATCAAAGTAACTGCCTGCTTAAAATTGGCATCTTTCTTCTACTTCTGTTAAACCATACTTTATACTAAAGCCAACACAGCAATGTTTTTACCTCATGAAAGACAAAGATTCAGCATAAATCAGTCATTTCGAAGGTCTGATACTTTTTGCCAGTTTTTGAAGTTAATTCATTGATGAAGACCACACAAAAAACAAAGACCATCACATTTGTACAACTTTACTTCATAACTCTCAGGTGAAGGGTTGCAGAGCAATATGGTATTCCCCTTTGTGGCTAACCCTCTAAGAACTCCTGTAGAATAGTAAGAAGCCTTTTTGTCGTATGAGTTCTCCTTAATTTATCTTGACAGTTAGAGAGACTGACTCAGGGCAAGTAAAAACATTTCATATTCAATGTGGGTGTGGAAATACCCCTATACACCATGATGTGAGAGGTGTATAGCGAGGAGGTGATTTTGCCCTTCTACTCCACTTTGGTGAGTCCCCACCTGGAGTACTGCATTAGCTCTGGAGTCTTCAGCACAGGAAAGACACGGACCTGCTGGAATGGGTCCAGAGGAGGGCCACAAAAAATGGTCAGAGGGCTGGAGCACCTCTGCTATGAGGAAAGGCTGAAAGAGTAGGGGCTGTTCAGCTTTGGGGAGACTATATAGTAGCCTTTCCGTACTTAAAGGGGGCTTATATAAAAAATTGGGACAGACTTTTTAGTGGGATCTGTCGCGATAGGACAAGGGGCAATGGTTTTAAACTAAAAGAGGGTAGATTCAGAGTAGGTATAAGGAAGAAATTTTTTACAGTGAGGGTGGTTAAACAAACAAGTTGTCCAGGGAGGTGGTGGATGCCCCATCCCTGGGAACATTCAAGGTCAGGCTGGATAGGGCTCAGAGCAACCTGGTCTGGTTGAAGATGTCTCTGCTCATTGTAGGAGGGTTGGACTAGATGACCTTTAAAGGTCCCTTCCAACCCAAACTATTCTATGATTCCAGGAATTTTAAAGGTAGGCACCAAAGGCTCTCACTGGTTAAAGTGGACTAGAGTTTGAGACAATGCTAGCCTGCTAGCCTGTCTTCTCCTGAAGCAGATATGTATGGTACTATGTCTTTAAAAAGAATATACACATAGCAGTTGGTAACTCAAATTCATAAACTTAAGGTCAGAAAGTGCCATTTGTACCTGTCCTTCATAATAGCATAGCATATGTAGATTCGTCTCTCTAAACAATATGGACATCTAATAGCAGACCCAAATGAGTTAAAATAGAAGATGAACCTAGTTCTTAGGCATTGTACATATCAGCTAGCACCGCCACTCCAAGGATGCTAAATAGGAAAATCAGTTTTCAGTTTTAATCTTTTGATGAGCTACAAAACTGCACACCCTATCTGCTGCATTCTTCAGAAAATGGAAACACTGACAATATGCAGGTCTGATGTTTGTGACAGAGCACAAAGAAAAGTTTGGAAATGTTATGCCTGAGATTGTTATTGTTCTGTTTCCGCTACAACTTCAAACACTTTTAATACAATTAGACTCCCACAGATTCTTAAACTGGTGAACTAGGCAGACTTCTTTCTTAATTTCATGTATGAACACCATGACTGATCTGAAAGCATCAGCCCTGAGTGCTAGATGTAGCTATCATCTCTTGCACACCCTCTATGCGACTAAACAATATAACACAGGAATATCGTGTAAAGCCTTCACTGTAGCACTCACAACAGTATGAAGAGCAGTTAATTGACAGCTGGGATCTTAGAGACACAAACAATCACTTTTTAGATGTAGTTCATCTTCTCTCATTTCCTACTCAAATGACACATCTGGTATAAACGGCACCACTCTCTACAGTGGCCTCCAAGCCGTTGCTTGTAGTAATAGTTTCCAACTTGGAGATTTCTATCTTCTTACAAAAAAATTCCCTTCCCACAATTTCAGTGGGAATACTGCAAATCTGTAAGTACATTGTAAATGTTTCTCTCATAAATCTGTCATCATGTCAAATTTCCATAATCTTAATATAAGAGTAGTTTTCAAGGTAACAACTGCTTTTTCTTGAGAATTTGGGAATGCAAAGATGCTTTCTTGGAAGACATCTTTGCACATGTGGAACAGACTAGCTGAACAACAATGAAGATTCAACTGCATTCACCAATATGAAGCCATTTTGTATTGGAATAAAAATGTAGTTCAGTTGATTTTTTCACAGTAGAACATCCAAAACCTACCAAATCAACACCTGAAGACAATGTTTAGAAAGAAACTTGATTCTTACATATTCCACTGGAGAGGAATCAATTTTCTTGAAAGAGAGCAATCATTTATTAGAATATTACACATTGTCAAGAATTATGTAAATCAAGAGATTAAGATATAGGTCATTTATTTCTGAAGAAAGTATTTTTTGAAGTATGAAGGGAGAAAAATTGAACATAAATCAAGCTTCTAGTCTTGGTATCAAACTAAGGCTGAGTCATAAAATCACTTTGAAGACAGCTGTAATGATATAAAATGTTACTGTGTGCCAGCTGTTCACTGACAGTATTCTGTTAAAAGCTTGCCCCTTATAAATATAAATTGTGATATCCATTGAAAAATCTGAACTACCTGAAGTGGTAATTTCCCTTCCACTAAGAGAAAACAAGGTTTTACACAAACCCTTCTAGATACAAAAGAGGATACATAGACCTTGTTTATGAAACATAGACAATGTTTTCATTACTGTTTAATGACAAATTTGCTTCTTGTCTGAAAGGCTTTAGATGATGGAAAAATAAATGTATTGAAATTGTGTAAAAAATATCCCTCTGCTCTAAGTATTAATACAAGTGTACATTGGAAATAAGCTCTGCAGGCATAAATGCTTCACCACTGTCTTGTTTAATGGCTGCATACCTGCACGCCTACAGAAAACCCACAAAAATCACTTCAGCATAACTTGAAACAAATTCCTTTGCATCAAGTTCTCTTATTAGTATTTAACATTGCAGCTGAATCATGATAAGAGGAGAAAAGGAACAGGTGATATGAAAGGTCAGCAGAAAGGAGTGAAACCAAAACTATTTCAAGGGACATGAGATATGACCATATTGCATCCACAACAACTGCAGTGCACTGTACAGACCAAGATATCTTTTTAAAAAACCCCTATATAGTTACAGAAACCTTGCTCCAAAGCCCAGACCAAATTAGCTTATCCTATGCTGTATTTTAATACCAGTTCTCAAGTTAGAGGCACTTTACAGATGGCACAACTGCCAGTTTTGTAGAAATATTCTCTACAATTTAAATAAAATACTGGGGTTGTCAAGGAAATTAGTTTTTGCCTCAATTTGCCTAGCTCACTCCGATACCTCTAAAAACTGCCAACCATCATACTTTTTATTTAAAAATCCACAAGAATGATATTAGAAATTATTAAAAGCAACCTTTCTCTTAATGGAAAACTAACTAAAGCAAATCATAATGCAGAAGGGAACACTTTAATCTGAGGCAAAAACTGCTATATTGTGACTCAGGAGTTACTCCTAGCCTTTTCAGTAGTTTACCAGCCCACTTCAGAAAATCAGTTTAGCATCAGTTTGCCTGAATATCCTTGGCTGCGATAATACCAATCCTTCTAAAGGGCTTTAAGACCTGGTAATGAAAACAGCACTATATGAGAACAAAGTATTACCAGCATCTTTTTAGATGCTTATCAGACCTCACCATAAATCCTGAACTTTTCAGCAGTCCTTTAGAAACGCTTATACTGTGCTTTTATGCTTCTCTACTAACGTCTGTAGAAACCTTTTTAACATGAAAGGAAACAAATATATGAGAAAACAAATTTAACTATAGAGTATATAAACTGTCATTATATACAAAGTAAACTGAAAAATTAGAGAAAGTTTTGTAAAGCCCTTTGGCTGCAATAATGATGTGTTACTTCTAGGCACACATACTTCAAAAGAAAATGTGAAGCTTCATGATTACAGTTTAACTTTAACAGAATTATTTTAAAAGATTTAAAAGATTAAATATTATTTTGCAAGACATGACTTTTCACACAGTATAATACAATTAATTTAAATCAGACGCAGATGGTACCTAGTATTCTGACAGCTGAGAAGACCGGTATGTCAGACAATCTACTGTTTTGTTCTGTTTAAGACAAACAGGCTCTCTAGGGTCCTTGAAAGCCACTTTACTGAATGGGAGCTAGAAATACAGTGTTCATCTAAAAGTTTATTTACTGTGTTTGCAGCAGCTGCACAGAGAAAAGTATTGAGAAAAATTCTATCAGGAGTCTGCAATGTTGTCATGATTGCCAAGTTCAGTTAAATACCTGACCCTTTTATGAGCTCTTCCACAGCAACCCATTTACCTCTTACGACTTCTATTTGTCATCAACTTTTTTTAATAAAAACTGCATTCATCTTCTTTAATGCTGGCAACCAAATCCTCCTGAAAATCCCCAAATATGAACTTGTTTCAGATGCTGTGCCCAGCTTGCTAATGAGCTATGACAAAGCTGACCACTGACAAGACAGCTTTCTAAAAAAAAAAGCAATATTTATTTAGAAAAGACATTTTGAAGAAACTGTCTTATAATATCATAAATCCTTTCTATACATGTCTAGGTAACTAGGCAGTCATTGAGTTTATTGCCTAGAGCCTGATATGATTTAAGGTCACCTGAGTGACCTAAAGAATTTAATTCCATATGAAAAGTCATATCACTTGAGATTTTATACCCACCTTGGTTACAAGAGCTAGCCTTAGAAAATATGAAAGTCAAGACATTATGAATGCATCTGTGAAACTTCCACCTAAAATGCTGTTCTTAACCTTCCCACTGCACAGCTACAGCTTCGCAAACAGGGTACCAACCCTGTGCCATGCAGCCTTCCCTCATCGCTCCAAATCATGATCTCAATCCACATCACCTTCTTCCTCCCCTCTCCTACATATTTAATCTTCCCAGAACATGACTCAATCCCTATTCTTTCCAACACTTCTTATCTGACATCGCTACCAAGGAAAGCCCACCAAGCACCAAATGCTGCACAGCTGTGTAATGTGGTTTATCTGACTCTGAATGCAACTGTAAGCCTAATGTCACCATGCAAAGTCATGCAAAAATAGAAGTTCAGGTCTGAGATACAGTCTTACTTGTCAATAGAATTATTGTCTACTTAGTGCATTTTTGTTTATTTAGTGCTGTCTCTCAGGACTAATTAGTCCTCACACAGGTCTACAAATGAATTGCTTCTAGTTCCTGAATTGTTGGTTTTATTCTCATGTGTGCATTGTACAATACAGAAATATTGTAAAACGGGGACAACACTGACCTTTATAAGATGGCATAAGAAATAATTAATAGAAATACATGTATAAGAACTAGATACTGTCATACTACTACTACTATCATCAATGTTAAAGATTATAAACTCTTACAAGCCTTTTCTACGCTGAGCACCATCCTTTTGTCTCTGATTTGAGGGAAAAAGGACATTATATTAATTCAGAGCAATTGCTTTTTATTTCCAGGTCTTTGTTTTCTGGGTTTCCTGGACTCATTTTTTCTTATTCCAGTAATGGCTCAACCTTTACAGAGAAGATGCTTGTGCTGTACCAAAACACGTCATTTGTATTAACTACCGTCCATTAACTTCAGTTCCAAGAGGAAAATGTGACATTGATGGAGGAATACCATCATTAAAGGCTGCACAAAGAAACCCAGGACAGGGTCACTGCATCTAGTCCTTCATAAGAACAGGCACTGATGCTGCAGAACATCAGTACTGAAGAATTCAGAGATCATTCGCAGACATGCCATGAACTAAAGGTCCCAAAACAGCTCCTCAAAACAATTTAGACATACAGTACAAAAACCAGAGTTTATGCTGCAGTAAATTGGCAGGAGAGATCAAGAATACTTCAGATGTCCTTGGCTCTTTCATCCCCACAGAATTCTTTTGGATGAAAATACCCAGAGGATCCTCTGATACACCTAACATTCATGAAGCTGTTACAATAGTTCCTGACTAATCCATATGGAGTTAACATCTGCCACTTTTCAATATAATATTAATTACTTCCAGAGTGCCACATTTCTCACAGATAGCATGAATTACTACAAAATAACGATTTTGTGGTAGTTCTGCTTCTGAGAAAACATAAAACAGTGATAAACTGCTGCTAACTTCGACATGTTAAGCCTTGCGCAAGGCCTACTGAAGTCAATTAATATATGATACTGCCTCAGAAGAAATTTAAGGACTGTATTCTTAACATGACCATTTGCTTTAATATTTTAGTGCTGATACTTTTTATTACAATTAAAATCTGTGGCTTTAATGAATAGCTAGTAAATAAAATAGATTTTCAATGTAATTTTAGAAGCAATTAATTTTTTCCTAGCAATACACAACTATAATTGCCAGAATTCTCTGGCATTTTTCAGCAACAGATATGTAGTAATTTAACTTTTTATTTTGGAAACTAGTATTATATTTAGCTACATTTTCCATTCTGTTCACACTACTAATATGTAGAGCTTTAACAGGATGCAATGCTTCTGTTTATTTATTACATTTACTTACGTCACATTGTGAAGACACAAGCCTCTAAAAAGCAAGCCACATAATGAAACAGTTCGGAACTAGAATTAATACTTGTACATGTTTTAAAGGTAGTTTATTAAGCTTTCAAATATTGAACATTAAATAAAGTTATAAATCCAATTATGTTTGGTATTTACATTTGAGTATAGATGGTTTTTTCAGTGTGGTCTGCAAGTGATTAGTCAGTGTTTTCCCCTGCAGTAAGTGTATTAATATTTCTCATTAGCTATCAGGAGCATAAAAAGATTTGTTCAGTCTGTATGTAGAAGGGGCTAATAATACGATAAAAAACTAAAAGCACTAATTTTGCTGTCAATTCTATATTCTGGCAATTACCTCTTAAATAGCTTACATTTTTCTTATGTTAATTCGTGATGTCTCAAAAAACTTCAATTGTGGAAAAATATTTTATTTATTTTTTTCAAGAAAAAGACCAGGTTTACATATAATTATGCATATGGGTAACTTCACTCATTTGAGCTGACCAGTTAATTTCAACTTATGTGTGTGTGACCAAAGCTGAAACTGTTAAATGGATTGGTGTCTCTCTAAAGGCTGTCTTCTCGTGATACTAAAATACCCAGAGGTCTGGATTTTCAGGTTAGCTTTAGGTATTTTAGAAGACACACCCTCCCACCACCCCTTAAAGAAAAGACAGTTTATACAAGCAAAAAGCAAAAGAACCAGGTGCTTCAGAAAAAGGGCTGTTTTCAAATAATATGTTGCTTTTATACACAGTTCTTTGGTAGGAGAGGCATGTTGAACAAAGACATGGCTTTTTCATACTCCCACCCAGCCTGGTTATGTAAGAAAACCTTGTAGAGAGCCCCTGTCACAGTGTTATAATGTCTTGGGGACTGCAACTACACTACGGACCACTGGGGTTCATAGCTAATGGAAGACGAGGAAAGGAAACATGGAACCTTCAAAGCCACCATCTCTCCCTTCAGGTACCAGAACTGTGCACTCAAACGAAGTGAGTTAAAAGATTCAGAGTTCCTTGTCCACATGCACAGGGAAGTTACACTCCATCAGTTTATGCTAAATTCACATTTTATTGTCTTCACTGTTAAAAGGAATAAAAAAAGGAATAAGAAGTTTTTCTTTTTCCTTTCACTGTACATACGCGTCTTCTTTTTAAAAAAAACTTATTGCCTCAATTTTTCCTGAAAAATGAAGTAAATAAGCTCTGCTATTACAGCCCTGTGGAAAATATTCATAAACAAATTAAAAAAAAATGCATGACAAAAATAGCTTCAAAAATGAATGTGAGATATCAAGTAATGAAATCCAGAAAAGGATAGTTAGTGTAAGAATTTCAATTTTTCTCATTGTATAAACCCCCAAAACTCCAAATTTTTTAATGTATCATTTCTCTATTTTCCATACTACAGCATCTGATCTGAAGAGTACTTAATCTAATTAATACGTTTAAGAACAAGTTAAGAACATAATATGGTTATTTCTGATCTTCCACATATTTCAACATACTGTACCAATGAAATTTTGCTGCAGATTAAACAGAAGCAGAATGTTTACTTCAAAGAACTTGATATTTTCAATTTGTAACAAATTAGACCAATAGATTTTGTTGGAGTATTAAGGCCTACCACTGACTTTCTGTTTAATACAAGAAGAGGAGCAATGAAGTGCTTCTTTATCTAACAACAGCTGAAATGTGAAAACAACCAACAGGACTCCTGAAAAATATCCTGCCCAGGAACACCACTTCACAGAGCTACACATCTTTTGGGCAAGACTTAATTTTTATGCAGAGAAAGTAAGGCTCTAACAAGACTTTGTAATTGTCTGTACATCTCTGTTACGCAAACTCTATGTGTGTCTCCCACCAAGTCACACCACTTCTTGGTGCTTCAGTTTTCTCCCTGATAAATTCCCCTTTGAGAACAGAGCTAATGAAGCTTCATGTCTTCAGATGCGCGCCTTTGTTTCTCTGACCTCACCCAACACAACAGCTCTAGCTCCGTATTTCCTAGGAGACCCCTCAACATGAAACAGCACAGATTTTGTCTAGTCCAGGGAAGTTTCTTCACTTTAAGCTTTGTGAAGTGTGATGGGCAATGCGTTGCTTACATGGGCACTCAAGATTGTGAACTCTGTACAGCACTGACTGCATTCAGGTTAGAAGAGAGAGGAAGAAAGCAGCAGCCACTTCCCAGTCCTGGTATTCTACTGGTTGCTTAGGCAACCCAGCTCTACTGCAATGAAAACAACATAGAAAAAGTAATCTCACTGAATGGGAATCCACTTAACTCAGTATCAGTAACCAGTTTATGAAGTAGTACATTTTTAGATAAGATCAGAAAAATTGTCTGTTCTTTATGCATATTTTATGCCAACAAAATTGGAAAAGAACAGATATCAACAACTTATTTCCAAAATGCATCAAATCCTTAAGAAAGCTGAATTTTAAATTCACTGTTCAGACAAAAATACTCACTGATATTTCACATCACCTTCACTGTAAGCAAAGCAGTAAAATATTTTTTATTAATTTCTGTGATGTATATGCAAGATTTATGCAAGCCATTCTCTTATCAATTTCACAGGTAGTGTTATGCCAGTTAGACATAATGGTTAAGCTCTTCTTGAGCTGAATTACCCAGCTGATGCTCTGAACAGCAAAGCATAGGCTTTACAAAATCACTGCAATCTAAACACTAGCACTATTGTACCTAATCAAGGTAGTCATAGCATAGTTCTGGTACCACTTTTCATTTTGCTGACGTGGTTCTGGTGATGTCTCACAAAAAAAAAATTCCAGTAATCTATATTTGCACTATTTAAATATGTATTAGCAATGGAATAAAGAATAATAACTGTAGCATTAATATTACTTCCCCCATCGTATTTTAACAGTAGTATTTACAAAAAAGCTAGGTCAAATTTTATCAATCTACAGCCGTATATTAAAGAGTGTAGTCTTCCTAGATACTCTGAATTTCATTTGAACAAATGGAAATCATTTGATACAGAAGGAAATATAGTCAGGGTATGTTAAACTAGAAGGACAATACAAGCAACTGAAGAGTTGACATGGTTTCGCAGTCAAGAGCTCAGTATTTAGCATATTCAACTGAATTCAAAAAATAGCAGATGCATGGTCATTCCTTGTGTTTTAGAGAGGCAGGGGCTCCATCCAAAGACCACAAGGTCAGTGATAAAGATGTTAGGAAAACAGTGATTAATTCCCAGCAACTATGTCTTAGAATAAGTCATTTTCAAAACATTAAACACAGAAGAATAATCCGAAACATAGCAATGAGGCTAACATTAGATACTGAAGCTGCCAACAGCTCTTCTTTACATAGGTTAGTTTAAATGTAAAATTCTAAGAATCAGCATTTAACCCAGTTTCTCAACTACATGCTAAACATACATACTTGATTTTTTTATGCATTATTTCCTCTAATAAGAAATCTGACAATAAATATGTTGCCTACTATAGTGGCTGCATTTCATATTTTATGCTTAATGTCTCTTTAAAGATAAAACAATTATTAGTTTACTGGTGTGTCACAGGGTACCCTACAGTCAGATATACTCCTCTACTGTTGGATATACACCTTTCTTGCTCTCTTTATTTAATATAAATGCTCAAGAAGTCTGGATTCATATTTCAGCTTTTAAGAGAAATGGAAATTAATAATTCTGTAATTTTTTTTTAATTTTAAAATATGGTTGCTGCGAGAACCTCATCTTTGGCTGTTTTATAAAATGAATTGGATTAATCTCTCCATTTTTCAGGTTTTCATCTAGTATTTTACTCTCAGCTTTAAAAAAACAAAACCAGAATAATGTTCTTTAAACAGCACCTTTGTTTCTCAATATCACAAACTGAAAGGCTTATTTTGCTTGCTTTCACAATGCTGTACTATCTGTACACAGAAATGCATGCAATGATTCTCCTTGCAAAATGTAGAGCAATAAATTAATAAGCACAGTCATTCATACAACCGCTTTGATCCAAATACCATGAAACACATTTTAATTACCACTAATAGGCAGCTACCTCTGAAGACCATAATGGAAACTATTCAGCAGACTGTGAGTCGCATCACATTTTCTTCTGCCATAAGAATTAAACAATATACCTTCCTTGCTTAGCATTTTAGATAGACAAATTATTGTGACCTATATGGGTGAAACTGCGATCAACTTCTGAATGTTGCACAAGCAAGGAGAAAATTCAGATCAGTCACAAATGAAGTCCTTTTGCTCATTTGTTTTTCATAAAACATTCAAATTCTGTGTTGGAAATCCTGGGAAAATAGGGCATGTCTATGCAGAGGCATATACAAGTACCTGCTTAACTTATAAAAATTTTGGTCTGCATTGAGTTTATAGATATTTTAATTATGGAGGTACTTAATTTTGTTTTTTCAATGTAAGTCACATTTGATAAAGAATGTGCCATTTATTATATGAATTAGTTCTGATTATTATGCCGATTATACCAAATTTAATCCGTGTTTATGTTCTTTAATCAAGTAAGCATTACTTGTATTAACTTAGTTTGCATAAAGTACATATCAAATGTTAGACAACAAAACGTTATGCAAAATTAAAAAAAAAAAGTCCAGCAGTAACTCTCAATTGCGTACTTTAGACAGCAAAACAATTTAAACTGGTAAGACTATTGCAGTGTTAAGGAATTTGAAGGAAGGTTTATATTAGATTGTTCTCCTAAACTGACTCAAATATTTCAAACACAATAATGAATCCTTTGATTAACAATATTTTTTAGAAACTAATACTTACATCAAGAGATTATAAGAACTCTTGCTTACACTGAAGGAAATGTCTCTGTAACTAAATTAACAATGACAGTTGTTTCATAAGGGCGTGACGTTTTACTGATATTTCCCTGAAGAAAGCTCAGTTTCATGCTAATACAGCAAAAATAGGTCAAAACTTGAAAGATGAGGATATTATACTGCAAGTTTTTAATGCAGGGAAAGATCAAATTTCCACCTGCAATTTTTGTGTTCATTTAATCTTTCCTGTAATAAATTACAGTACAATTGGCAGTGATTAGAGTACATTGCAATTTTCTTTTTAAAGATGCAAAAGGAGCTTCATGAACACAGCAACATTTTGAGTATCAATTTAAATTCCTTGGAGTGAAATTTTACCATCTGGGAAATGCTTCACACAATTTATTTTCAGTAACTCTTTGCAAAATATAAGGGCAGCACAGTTTTCACCAGATCTTTCTTTATCACAACTCTATAATTCCAATATGCTAACTAATTATAAAAAAATATGCAGAATCACACTTGAACCGTAATTGGGACAACTTTTGTGTCTGTTTTGCTTATTCAGGCTTTGAGCCTCAAACAGTTTTAGTAAATAACTCATTGAAAAGGTACATTTCTATTGCTAACCACACTTTTCAAAAGAGCCCTCACATTTGCTGTGCATTTCTGGGTCCAGACAGAAGTTCAAAGTCACCAAAAGACTATCCCATAAGAGAATATTCTATATACTTTCATTTGGCAAACATTATGCCACGTACAATTAAACAATGCAAACACCTTTCAAATTCTAGTTAAGTACCTCCTATCCTGTTACACTTCCTCATATATGGTATTCTAAAGCATTTAGCAGTACATCAGGTTTACTCATTCCAGAAATCCAGATACTAAGAATGTCAGATTAGTTTCCACATATTTAATATATTTATTCCCAACCGTACTTTAGATTTCATACCATCAACCAAATTCACTAATGTTTTACGCAGACAAAAGCTCAAATGATGGGTCATTAAAGAAAATGTGTCCTCCCAACCTCAAGCCAGGATCGGACTGTGGGATTTGCACTAAATCTGGAAAGGGTATGGACAGAAGGGTGGCAAAATGAATAGCTTCAAAGATCCACTGTAGCCACTGATGAAACCCTTTAGGTATCCTGGGCAACTCTAGAACTGTCTCCAGCACGATTCACAGATCCTACCCTTAGTGATGACATGCCCTGCCTTCACTTTATGTGAAATCTCCTCATAACCCCTACTAACACAGGAAGATATAATTGACCCTGAATGCTTCAGCAACAGAGATGATGACATAACACTTCACTGCAATAATCACGTAATATTTCAGAAATCATAGTTATGCAGAAAATTGGTAAGAAAATGTTGTGCAAACCAGATAGTAGTAATGTGATTATAGCTGTGATGGTCTGAAGTAGATGTCTCTTCCAAATACAACGTAATTCTACACGTTCTATTTATATACTGCTCTGAATCTACACAGGGCCAGCCTGTGTACTGCTCCTGATCTTCTGTGTATGTGTGAAAGCCTGCCATAAGACTTTACACCAGCTAGCAAGACAGCTGTTCCAGAACAGCAGACAGCCACTCTCCCTGAACTCTTTTCATGCTAGGGACCGACGAGATAAACCAATCCTCTTTTCTTTTGGCACATTATACATTACATATCTGAGAATACCAGGCAAGGAGGTAATAGGCTCAAATTATTTTGCATGAACTTGCACTCTTAAGAAAGGGTCAGACATATTGGAAATGGAACAAGTTTTTCTAACACCCCCATGGTTTTCTAACAGCCACCTACCCAGTAGGATTTGAGTAAACTTCTTCATTAGCATAACATGCAACGGACAACAGACCCTCCTCTTTCTCTTATTTCCCACAGCAGATTGTGCCTAACTGAGACAGATCATCTTTGATGCACCTCCATCAGAAGAGCCTGTGACTATGTGCCATAATTTAGCCCATAAAGTTTTCTGAATGCTGAGCGCTAAACATAAAATTTGGACTTACGTATTATTCTGTTTTTAAAAATTATATTTTTCCTGAGCAGAGATTGACTCCACATCTGAGGAAGCCACATAGAATGTGTTATTTCATCTATGGGCAGAAATTATTTTGCTTCTGGCATATACTTCAAAGCAATTTTTACAATCTGAAACAGAAATAAGTGATGTACTGTGCTAAAATGCCCCAAATTGATCTCTAGCCTTAGCAAAACAGGAAGCATGCAGATTTAAATGCTTTTTTAGAGCACAGAATAATCCTAAGTCTTGTCAGTTAAGTGTGCCAGTCCAATACAAATCTGTTTTAAATCACTGTTCAGACCTATCATGCACATGTTCTACTTTAGAATTATAGATGTAGTTCAGAATGATATCCCACTGGTTTTGAACTAATGTATTTGCCTCCAGTGTTTTTAGAAAGAAAAAGCTCTTCCACACTACTAATTTTTAATGTGTTGGAGTCTGATTCTATCTGAAATCTGCTAAACTCAGTATAAATATTTCCATTAATACGAATAAGTTTTGGATCAGGCCCCTAGAGAATTTTAACTGGTAATCAGCATTTTATACACATTTTCTTACTGAATTGCATACATTGTCAGTATCAAATATTGTATGACATCTTCTGAAGACAGTCATAGACATAGATATCTTACGAAATATTTTATTTTGCAAAATATATTTGCACATTTTGGTCTCTACAGTGACTTCACAGAATAATACAGAATACATAACAACAGCAGTAATTAAAATTTGTTTATAAAAAGTCTAATCTGTTTTTCACGTTATAAATGAATGAGTGGTAGCATGCAGAACAATGTGCTATACCCATTAAAAAACAATAGCAATTTATTTTATCTGTCTTTTAAGATAATGTAACTGCATTTATTTGATTTTACAGCAAAGGATAATTTAGGATTTTTTCACATAATCTTCTGCTCTTTTTGGTGGAAAATGTTACTTCAACCAGCAAAAGATTCATGAGATGTTGTTGTTGGTTTCTGTAACGCTTTCCTGGCGCAAGGTTTCTCAGCTCCAGAAAAGAACGTGTGGATGAAACTAGAGAATGTAAGACCCTACAGGACCAGGAGTTTGAGGTAGTCATTGGTGATGTGGAAAACAGAGATTTAAATCCCTGCTCAGCCCAGGTACTTGAAAGAAGGCTTTTATAACATAGATAAGAATCCTAACCACCACATTGTTGACTGTTTGCTTTCTCTTTCTCTTCTTTCTCTTGCTTTTCATCTACATATCTCATTTTTCTTCTCTTTCTCACATGGTTTTGACAGGTAACAGCATTCCTAAGTCAGAATACAAAATACTTTTACATTTCTCATCAGATTTAGTATAATCATATCACTGACATTTACTTAGGAGAACCACTGGACCTACCGCCATATCTTTAGTTTATTTCAAGCTTAGCTTTCAAGTTTCCAGGGAGTAAATGAGGGGTACAACGAATGCTAAGAAATACATTTCTATTAGACGAAAAATTATTTGCTCAGAAACTTTTTTTTTTCCCCTGTAACATCCGTGTTGCTACCCTTGGGTTATCAGATTTAGGGCTAAAATGACTAATTGCAGTGATATAGTTAGTGTCCTTTTACTGTTTCATATATTTTTCTCCTAACACTACTTTAATCACAGTATTCAGTAATCAATTCTTTAAGTTTAATTTGCTTACAGATAGGATGTTAATCATACAAGATCTGTTGTCTGTGGTATTGAGGCAGAACTTAGTTATACACAGACTGATTGGTGGGTTTTTATTTGGTCAAAATTACTGTAGTTCAGTATCAGTATATTAATATGCTGTTTAGTAGCATGAGTGGTCTTATTGGTTGTGATACAAAAGAACATAATGGAAGGAAAGTGCATATCCAATAATGAAACTTGGTTTGTAAATCCTAGGAAGAGTGGATATAGCTCCCATAAAAAGAAATAAAGCTCTCATAAGGAAAGCACATCACAGTATCTAATTTTAATGAGAAAAAAAAAATACTCAAGATATTATAATCTGTGATTATTTAAATTCCAAAAGGTGAAGAAACAACCATACGGTACTTTCTAAAGTAATTGTGCTGATTATTTATATAGCTGATATAAATATTTAAGGCAGTATCATCCATGGGGTAGTAAAAGGCAGAGTAGTCTAGACCTAAATACATGACATTATTAAACTCAAAGAGTGTCATTTAAAATTCTAAAAACCTAAAACATGCATTAAGAGTGTGTACTTCATCAAGATTCCAGGTAAGCACCACCATGAGATATTCTTGCTTTGATATTATTGTATGTACTACACTTTGTGATTGTGGTTTGCTTTCACTGCTGGAGAAAGAATATTTCCCCATGGCTACTGTTGCCATAGGTGATGTTCTGATTGCTGCTATACTGTGGAAGTTCTTGAGAGAAAGAATACGTCAGTTCAGATTTTTCTGAAATCCTGAAATAATAGTAAGTCTGGTTATTTCCTGAAATAATGATGAGTCTCATTATGACGCTTCATTGGAACTTGCAGAAGGTCTGTCCCAAAATTTTTCTTCCAGATTAAGCAAGGCACTTAGTACTTTGCTGCTGCTCACCTTATCTTTAATTGAGATTAGTGATATTTCCATTTCCCTGTCTTTTTTCAAAGTATGGCTACCTGGTAAGGGGCAACATGTTACTTAAGCATCAATGCCTTTGTAGTAACTGACCATGAGTATACTCTTACCTCTCCTACATGGATGGTAAGAAACAGTACTCCAGTTCTACCACTGGGAAGTAGATTAATTCAACATTTGTTGTAGAGTAAAAGCATGAAGAATACAGCAGATGAGGTGAGGACCAGATACTTGTTAAACCACCAAAATGTAGCTGCCTGCCTAAATTCTTTGAGTACTTCTGAGTAAGTGATACACTGTCCAAAGAGAACTTCCCTTGACAACACATAGACGCACTACGTAGGCAGATATGGGCTGTCAGGTCCACCAACTTGGAATGACAACATCAGGAGTTTTTTGCCTATAGGAATTATTAGAGTACGGTAAGCTCTGAAGGGGAGTACATCACTCAGAAAGGGAAAGAAAAGATGGGCAGACCATACATAATTTTACAATATGAAAAGAAATTTTGATGAATATTTATTATTCTGTGGTCTTGATACAAAACTACCTCCTAAGCTACAGAAAAGCTTGGGGTAGTATAGTCCATGCAGTCTATACTGCTCAAGAGAAATAATGTATGTTTTTACCTCTGTGAAAAATGCCTGCTAATACATGTGAAAACAGTCTTCCCCGTTCCCCGAACCTGTATTTTCAGCAGTATTTTTCTTTTTTTAATTTTGTTACCCAATTTCTTTCTTTTTCAGCGTTGTCTTTGTCTTGCCTACGAAGATGTTATAGGACACCTTTCACAGGAGGAGGGCAATTATGAGTATCATCTCACTTTTTCAGAGGGATGCCAGCAAACTAGCAAGCAGGTAGGGTTATTCTAGCTGATTGAATAAACAGCAAGCGATTCAAATAATTGTATATTTATGGTTTTAACAATTAGTTTTTCTGGAATTTATCTCAGAGAAGAAAAGCAAAACAATAAGCTTAGTTTTACAAAACCTTTATCTCATAGTCAGGCTTTCTGATACTCAACACAGTAAGAGGGAGAATTAGACCTTTTTCTATAGTTGAACTATTCAGAATCTATCTTTTCTTATTGTTTTCATTCTTCTGATTCTTCTGTGGTTAAGAGAAGCTGATTTATACTGAAGGCTTACAGGTGCATCTACATTAGTGTTTTAGCTTGGCTGGGAAATCTCTTGACAGTTCCCATTTAATGTGTTTTGGTTCACATCCTGGAGCAATCGCAGAATGCATGAATTGTATTGCTTCTGGCTGAAATCAAATGCAAAGATGGGCTTCAATGTGAGAGCTATACCTTTGCTGACTTTTTTTTGTAGAAAATACACATGATTTGTTCTTCTACCATTTTTAAGGTGCCACTCAACATTCTAAGACAATATTTTAAGAACCAGCAAGTATATGATACACAGGATTAATTTAATGAGATACCTTGACAGCTTGATAAATGAAAACCTGCTGGTGAACATTATATTTCAAGAAAAACTTAAATTTAAAAAAGAGAGCACACTGGACCCCAGAGAATTCAACTAAGTTGAATTTAAATAAATAAGATTTTAATGAAAGTGGTATTAAAAACACTACAATGAAATTAATTTTCCTATGTGTTTGGGTTTTCACATATAGCTTGAAGTTTTGCATGGAGACTCTTCTTTCTAAACAAGTAAGCATCTTACAAACAATTGTGCAAGGACACACTTCTCTACAGCCACTTAAAGCCTGACACCAGAAGCACGGGTCTTATTACCAAAGCTACAAGCTATCCAATACATTAAAAAAGAGACTGTAGATACCACTGCAAATTATTGATCATCAGAAGTGTGACATAAACGCCTTGATAAGACTGTGTAGAAGTCTATGTTTGATTTTTTTGATGACATGCGAAGTGTGTTGCCTCTACTGTTGCCAATATGGATTCTGGGGAAGGAGTATTATAGAGAATCCTGCCATTCCTATGAGATATGTCTGCAGACAGCAATTTTAAAATACTTTCTTTAAAAAAAATTCCTTCTGAGATGAGTAATATTATTCCTTGTGAGCTGTAAAAGATAGACCCAGAATTCTTCTTAACAGGGTACTTCAGCATGACTTAAGTATTAAGAAATAACATACATAAATAATGCCGCTACAGAGTAAGTCTTCAATACTTTCACTCTTGTAAATGTACAAACAGTAAATACCCACTAATAAGCCCCACAAAACATCAACAAAAGTGGGAGTAAGACTTTTATTTCAAATGATTTAACAAAGGGCTTTTCTTGATAGAAGTAAAATATGTGTAACTAGAAAAAAAAAATCCAGAATCCAAAAGAAAATGATCCTGGGCCTCAGGAATTAAGAATCTTAGTTCTATGAACAGTGCTGCTGTAATGCAGAAGATTGGTATCAGCTGGTGTCACAATCTGCTAGGTGCCAGTCACACAAATAAAAGCTCTAGAACATAAACAAGGGGCTCACTTTTCAGTCTTCTGAATTTTTAAATGATTGGAAAAAAGAGGTGCAACCCCCTCATGGGGATTAGATATTTAGTTACGTGTGGAACTCCTTGCAATAATATCTTGTGGGTACAAAAATTATACATGGGTTCAATGGAGAATGGATAAATCCATAGAACATAAATCTATAAAAGTTATTTAATACATAAGAAACACCCAGAAGGACCTTGGGCTTAGGAGGACCTTGGGCTGCAAATAGTTGAAGGCAGTAACGACATTCTGAAGAGGTGTCACTATGCATTTTTTTTGCAATTACGCATTTCCCAAAGGCATTCATATTTTGTCATTGTCAAATATGATACAGGGTAGCTAAAACTTCACTCTTACCCAGACCAACCTTTCTAATGCTTTTTATTTTATCTCCTTCTGGTATTGTTAAACTTACGACAATTTATTCATCTGGGTCTCTGATAGTTCTTAACGTAATTTCAGAGTACAGCTTTGTATCTTCCCCAGACATGGCCATCTGCCCCTGTCTTCTTCATGTGAATAAGTCCAAACTCTCAGTGAATCCTCTGCATAACTCTAAGAACGTAATGAGTCTCTGACCACATAAAAATTAGAAACAGAAAATAAAAATCCCTTTGATTCATACAACTTTACAATTAGAGCTACACTACAACTAGAAATACAAAATAAACACTGATATACAGAACCTGTATGTCCAAGTCCAAAATTAGGTATAACACATGGTGTTTCTATAGATTTTCAAATAAACCTCTTGACAGTTTCAATTTATATTATTTGTTATGTGACATTGTGCAAATATTTACTTCTACCAAAGCATAGAAATGCTCCTGAAAGCAAGAAATATTTTTAATTTTTTTAGAACTTGCCAGTATCTTTTTGAATTCTTATCTAATTAAAAACTATCAAATTAGCTACTGTATAGAAGTTATTCAATAACATCGGAAAAACCAGACGTAAATACTTCATCTTGGTTTATCGTAAGATCTATTCAGTCATTCTGAAACCATTCATGAAAGTGTCTCAGATTTATTTATTCCTGCTGAAAAAAAGGTTTATGAGGCTAGAATCAAAATTCTGGAACTCATGGTGTCATCTCCATTTTAGACAAAATGATAGTAGCTATTGCAGAATGAGAGAGATCTGGGTTTAATTTTCTCCTTTTACTGAATGGCATCAAACTTTCATTTTCGACAAGAATACTACCACCTGCAGTGTACTCTGATATGTGTCTCTTTTACATTGTTCAGCTAAAGCTGGTTATAAAATACCTAATTAATTAGCTAATGAGTAAGACTGAGTCTACTCTGGTTGCTGGATCTTCACCAAAGGTACAGAAGGCTTGTTTTCCCACCCATATAGAGCATTATTTTATACAGTGTGGAACAACATAAAAAGAGTGATTTATTACAGCAAATTATAGTACCAAAGAACAGCAAATAGAGAAAGATGTAGTTGCATTACACACATGGAGAGTAAGCAAGATAAATAAAAATTGTCTTATTTCAGAAAGGTTTTACGAGAAAAGAAAACAGATAAAATTGTTACTGGTTGGTATGTAATACAGAGAGTTTGTGGTTTTTTTTAACTGGAAGTCACTAAGTATGCTCAGAGGACTAAAAATTCTTTTAAAAAAACAGGCATGTTTTTGCCATTTCTTTCAGCTCTAATCATCTCACATAGGGCTCAGAAATATAGCTGGTGAGCAGAAAGTTTTCTAAAATGTACCAACATTCTGGTAGGAAGAAGAAGTAGAAAACCAATTCAATATGAATAAGAGGACATGATAAAAATAAAAGAAAAATAGATTGAAATGTAAGATAGAATATTCTAAACAATGCTACGATCAGTTTAAATGCATTCACAGAGTCAAAGAAAACTGTACCAAAAACAATGCTGTGAGGAACTGAAGACTGAAACATCTTAGTGCTCTTTTCTCATACCCCTCATCTTGCAACGACAATTCTTGTGACTGATGAAGTTTGCATGAGCATCCCTCCAGAGCTTGGTCAATCTTATTTACAAAATGTCCAAAGGAAAGATAAGGAAACAATACAAGGCATGCTGACAGCCTAAAGACTACAACGATCTCTCTCTGCAAATCATCCCACTACAAGTTAAGGAGTTATTTTGCTTTGAGCTTAGTAAAAAAACAAACAGCAAAGCACAGAGTTGACTAAGATGACAATGAGATAAATACGAGTATTGCCTATAGTTATTATGCTTCTAGAAATGGCTAAGAATTATAAACGAAACAATACAGAAAATGTTTTTTCTTTTGATCTTACATGTCAGGATAATTATTATAACCAAAAAAATGTACATTAGATATATATAAATAAAATTATATTGCTTCTATCAATTGCATTCATAACTTGTTCCTCCAAAGAAGCTTTTTAAAAATTCTTTATAGGAATAGTGTTGCAATATCTGATGTTCCTTCAGGAAAACATTTTACGATGTGAGGAAGCACTGTTAGGTGTCTGCTCTGTATCTCACAAAGAAGAGGACATGTGCAATTAATGAAGTGTAATATATTTTAATAGCACAAATAGATATGTACACAAACATGCGTATATTACTTTATGCTAAATTTAGGGGCAAAAATTGAGTAGAAAAAATAGCTAATACCTGAAGATGATTGTAATGTAACACATAGGGTTCCTAAGGATCCTGGGGAAAATCTTGCCCAATTTTAGGACAGTCTGAAAGAAATTCTCATCTCCAGCATCGTTACAGCATTGCTCTATTTCCTGTCTTCCTGCTTGCCAGATTAAGGCCTAATAATTTAGGCTTTCAAAATTAGTAAATGTATTTTACATAGTGCATGGGATTTTTTTCCCCTGTATTGTCAACTATTGCCAATTGCCTTCATTAATAGTCAGGAAATAACGGGGGGGTGGAAAGAGCAAATCCTTTGAAGAACAGCCATTTGAATAAAAGGCAGGCATGCACATTGCTCAACACATGTCTATCCACATGTGGTCAGATGGTTAAGAATTTAATTTGAAAAGAGATTAGCTGTTCACGTTATATCTTGTTTTATTAACACATCCAATACTATATCTGACAACAGGCCTTAGAGACCTATCTGCAGTTTTATTCCTTCAATATGCCTGCTTCAAATTGTTTTATTTTCATATTAGTTTACTGGCTTAACAACCAGAATGTCCACATAGTGACATGTGAGACAGTATGATTGGAGACCAGGTTCACACTACAGCTACTAAGTGGGTTTAGCCCAGAGAATTCACTTAAGCCTGAGAAAAGACTGAAAGATAGAACTGTATAGGCATTACTGAAGAGCTAGGTAACACTGTCATGAAGGTTAAGTTGGAAAAATATAACCATCTCCAACAAGATTATTCTTAAATTCAGGTGGCATGGGATTTAGGAGTTTATTGTATCTAATGTTTCATGCAAGCACTAGCACAGAAGATCGGTTTCTTGCAAAAAGATAGCTTGCTTTTGAATGGAACAACAGGAGTGAGTTTCACCTACAGCTTTCTAGGCACCACTTGATGTTTCTGCTATCAGATTTTTTGGACATTATACACTGCATTTTGACATATTTGTTAACAGTGAGATACAATTACAATGAGCTTCATGCAGTACACTGTTTCAAAATGGGAAGGTGCAAAGACAATAACAGTTAACAAATAGAAGTTTATACCATTAATTAACCCTACATTTCTCTGTTTATATAGGACAGACTTTATCTTTGCCTTGGATAACTATGCAGACTGGAATTAGAAGCAGTAAGAAGAAGGGCAACATCAGGAGACCTTAACATGCTACATCTGCTGGACAACTTAATTAGAACAAAAAAGAAATGGTATGAGACAGTACCGAGTATGAACCCCAGTAGCAGTTCCTGGAATGGCTCTACTACGTCTTACTAATTGCACTCAGTTGAACTTGGCTATAAACTGAAAGGAAAAAACAGATAATCTTCACAGATGAAAAGGCTTAAATTAACCTGGTTTGAAGAATGCCATGGCAGATTTTGTTGTACTGTAATCAAGATGATGATGAAGACAATTAAAAATCAGAGAGAAGGGGGCTTGAATTTGACCTTGGGCATTTCATCTGGAAAAGCATTCTTAATCAAGGATAGGTCAGTACAGCCTCATAATACCATTTGTTTCAGATGTTCCCTCACTGGATGTGTAGGTGTCCCTATACAGGAGATGGGAATGCTTTATTTACCAGGATTTGTTGATTATGCTTATCTCATTACATGCTAATATCTTCCCCTTTCTCTGTCACTGGAAAACCCTGTGTTCTTTTGGTAATTATTAGGCATTTTTAACAGACAGTGTACCACGAACTTACATACAGCACACCTAAAAATACTCCCTAGCAAAAAAAGGTATTTTCTTCTTTCTTTGCGTTCCTTTCATTTTGTATTTCACTTCTACTACAGAATCACAGAATCACAGAATGGTAGGCGTCAGAAGGGACCTCTGTGGGTCATCTAGTCCAACCCTCCTGCCAAAGCAGGGTCACCTACAGCAGGCTGCACAGGACCTTGTCCAGGCGGGTCTTGAATATCTCCAAAGAAGGAGACTCCACAACCTCCCTGGGCAGCCTGTTCCAGTGCTCTGTCACCCTCAGAGGGAAGAAGTTCTTCCTCATGTTCAGACGGAAATTCCTATGCTTCAGTTTGTGCCCATTGCCCCTTGTCCTGTCACTGGGCACCACTGAAAAGAGCTTGGCCCCATCCTCGTGACACCCACCCT
>Ga0065711_1027781_pt1 | contig 46026 bp, 22 predicted proteins | sample Hoacrofraction12_FD_59098 | JGI IMG/M metagenome (GOLD analysis project Ga0065711, IMG submission 59098) | Hoatzin crop microbial communities from Cojedes, Venezuela - Epithelial fraction 12 v2 (version 2) | ecosystem: Host-associated > Birds > Digestive system > Esophagus > Crop | place... | reverse complement strand
AAAAAAAAAAATCACAGGAAGGCAGGTAGAAGAAATGCATTCATTACTTCACCTGAGGAATACCTAAGCAGAAATAACCCTGAAGCTGTCCTTTACTCTTCTCCTCGCCTGCCCCTGTTGATTTCACATAGGTCCTGCAGACCAGAAAGGCTACTCTTTTTAATTCCTTAAATACCTTGTGACTCGAACAGCTTGAATGTAGAGGTTTTTACTTGCTTCCAGCTGTTGAATATAGCAGTTGGCAGCTGCTCTTGGCACACATGTTGGAAAACAGGATGTCCCCATCTCATGCGACAGTATACTTTTGTGTCACCCTTTTTTTCCCCTTTGCTGTGTTAAGTTCTGGAGGATGGTTTAGAAACAGAGGGCCTGTGAGGGGACAGAAGGACAAGGTCCTGATAAGATGTATCGATTTATTCTTTAACCTCTCTAGGGTGGCTGCCCTGTGACATCATAGGGGAGAAATCAGAAAAAAATATAAGAAGAAACAGAAATACCCTGAGTAGATCATGGCCAAGTGAGCAAAATGCAGCTTTGCTGAAATGACTGATAGTGATTCCTGTACAGCCAGAACATTTCTAGCAAAGTAATTAGTTCAGGGAGTGAAGCTTATGGCACTTTGGGGATGGAGGTTTGGGTTTGGAGAGGCCTGGCAGATGCACTGAGAATAGCACAGCAAGTGACAGAAGTTTGACAGACAGATCAGATCCTCAGAGGTCTGCCCATCTTACAGCCCTGCTGATCAGCCTGGCAATTGTGGTAGGATCAGCAGGGGGACAAAAATCAGCCCAAAAGCATGGCAGACTGCTGGCATTCACGCACTGCTGATCCTGAAATAAAGAGGGTTAAGGAGAGGAAGGAAACACGCAGAGTGCTGGAGCCTTTGGGTTCTCCAGCTACAGCTCCCACCTCATCACACAGGACCGGCTGTGAGGCTGGAGTTGGCCAGGGAAAAGAGGCCAGAGGAGGAAATCTTCTATAATGCAGCAAAAAGGTCTAGAAATTCCTTCAGTGCATCCAGAATTAATGCACCGCTCCTCCCCTGGTACTCCTCCCCCGTCAGCTGTCGGTGGCAGGAAAACAAATTGCTGCAGCCCTTACTACAAACCACGCTCCCGCCTCCCTTCCCCCAGCCCAAAAGACATGTGCCATTCATAAGCTGCCTGACTGCTGGTCTCCATTATTAAAGCCGAGAAGGCTGATAAATTGGGGATTCATGGAGCCTGCAAGCCTCCAACAACCAGATTGCCATGGAAACCGGAGGCAGCCTCCATCTCCAGCAGAAATGATATTGATCTAGCTGAAGGCAGGGAATTACAATCAAGGAGAGGATATAAAATGTCTCTTTTTCTTCCCTTTGCCATTCTCCCATTTTGTGTTTAAATGAAGGAGAAATTTCATTTAGAGATCATTAGTTTGTTTCTGTCCATCATCATACACCAAGGCTCTGCAAATTGGATGCTAAAATGAATTAAGTGCCTGTTGTCAGGCCTTCCACAGCCATCTTGTTGATAACCATTCCCAGCAGTCGCAACATCAACAACACCCGCTCCTTGCATCAAAGATACTACTAATATTTCCCATACGCACAGCTGGTGTGCACACACGTAGGATCCCAACGTGTTTCGTGCAGAATGGGCACTGAAACACAGCCACTGCTCTCCAGGAGGCAGCTCAGGCTCAATGAGATACCCACTGAAGCTCCTGGGAGCCTTTGCTTTCAATTTCAACACACCTTATGACAGCCCAGACATAGGAAGAGGCATGCTGGACTACGAGCACTTATGGGGAAATCCCCACTTCGAGACAACATGGAGTAGAATTGCTGGTGCAGAGCAACCCTCCCCTCTGCCCAAACTCCCCTGTCTGGGACTGCTTAATCACAGCCCTCCAGGGATGGAAAGAGGAGGTGTTACAGCACCCGTCCTGCAAAACCGGGTGGGCAGCTGGACATTTTCCCCAGCTCACACTGCAAGGGCCAGATCCTCCTTGGTCTGTCGCCTTATCCCTTCGGTGCCCGTGAGAAAGCCTAAGGGTTGGGAGGCGAAAAGCCACAGCTTGGCTTAAGGTGGGAGGTCGGACTGCATTGTCACCTCTGGCACCCCAAGAAATCTCTGTGGCCAAAGGCGTGGTGATGCTTGCCCAGTAAGTGCTCAGCCCTGGGGGGAAGGAAGGTGCAGGGCAGCCCTGCGCCTGGTGCTGGCCATCTGCAGAGAGCTGAGCTGCACAGTGGGAAGGAAGGAGGGAGCTGCCTGGAAAAACTTTCACAAGTGCTCTTTTTGCCAGAGGCAGTGTTTCTTGTGAAGGCAGCAGTAGCTAGCATCCATAATTCTGATTTTAATTCAAATCTAGGATTTTTTTTTTTTTTTTTTTTTTTAAACCCAACCTTCTCCCAGTTCAGGAGGGACTTTCCAGCCTCTGAACTTTCTGAGCACCGCGCCAAGCAAACTGGTGTGGCTGTTCCAGAGTAGCCATCTTGGTTCAATTGGCTTTTCACAATACCAGTTCAATCGGGGGGGTAACGGCCTTGACACGAAGGCACCCAGCGGGGCAGCTGCAAATGCTGGGGAGACCTCATAGGGGCGCAGCGAGGCACCCCCATGCCCTGCGCACAGCCAGCCATGCCGTGGCAGCATGAGGCCAGGCTGCATCACCTAACACCCTGGAGCAGCAGGTATGCCCGGGTTGCCAATGGCAAAGTCAAAGCTCCTCAGTACTGTCCACTACGGTGGAAAAAAGTACCCTTACGGGATGCTAAGACAGTCCTTTCCTGAGCTAGCCTACAATGAGAAGGCTTCTCTCTTTCTCATCGAAGGACATTTCAGCACTGCTGCGGCTGTCCCCTTTCTAGCACTGCCAGCCCAAGGTGGCCCTGCCCTGGCTGTGGGGCCAAGCAGTAGCCCCTCCTCCATTACCTCATGCGTAGCCAAAGTCTGCTACGAAGCCCAGCTCTGCACAGGTCCACAGAAGTTGTGAGTTACCACAGTTCCCACTTGCAGAGTTTCTAAGGTTTTGGCCAAGCTGGAGCAGCCTATACTTTTGGCTTGGACACCGTCATTTGGACAATGGCTGTCACAGAAGAGAGCCTTATCTGAGGCATGAACCCATCAGGCCGGAGCTGCTCTGAAATTGCACTGAGGCATAGGAAATGGCACTCCACCATTTCATGCTCATGTTGTCTCCCCTTGTCCTCTGGCTGATTTTATTTGCTGTAAAGGTCCTTGGCTCGGGTCTCGCCTGCTGGTCACAGAGCGGTGTCGTGAGATATCCACGTGAATGAACACATGTCTCTTCCTCTCCTCCTGGAGCTGTTCCACTTCCATAAATCATTAAATATGCATTGGGCCAGAGGAAAACATTGGCTTTGTAGACCGGTGGTGAGGGCACTCATCTGGAATGGGGGAGACCAAATTCCACATCCTGGCTCCAGCAAATAATAAATAATTTATACAAAGTGGAACAGCAGGAGGGATCCTGGGGAACTTCGTCCAGCAGCCCGATGGCTTGCTTGCAAAGCTCACTGGATTTCAGCTTCCTGCAGTGAGGCATGGGCCCACCTAGTCTTCTCATCCCTTCAGGGAGTACCTCACCCTCATGTCCTAGCTACTCTAAAAGCAGGCAAAGGTTTCTCTTACTACTTTAATCTAAAAACCCCATCATTCCTGGTACTGGTACATTATGCTTGGTTTTGACAAATTAAAGGGTTCTTTAATGAAAAAAAAGAGTTTCATAGAAAAATTCCAGCCTGGCAGGACTCAACGGCCCTGCATGGAGGCAGTTCAAACTGCAGCTAGGCTTGACTCCTCTGTTTGGTAGAAACACATGTATGTGTTTTGCTAGAAATGAGGACGAGAAGTACTTGCATGCTACATCAGTTAGGAACAGCTGGAATTTTCTCCTTGTTCCCTGATGTAAAAATCAGTGACTCCATCCATCTTTCTCATAGTCATTTGGCTTCAGCCATGAAGAAGGTTTCTAGCTTGAGGCACAAAGAAATGTTTTCTTTCTCATTTTGTGTCTCTTTATTGAGTGCAGTGAACAATGCTGCGTTAGTATCTCTTGAGACCAAAGTCTGCTGTTCATCTAGAGAAGCGGTGCTGCTCAGCAGCAGTGCTGTGTATTTTTCCCCCTGCCTTCCTGCTGGGCCCCAGGTGTTTTTGGGAGAGGTTGTGTCATGGACAAGAGGTCAAGTTCAGTCTCTGTGCCTGGCACCGTGTTTGGCCACACTAAGTCTCCCAATGGGGGCTTGGTGGTAGTGCTGGGATAGGTTTATGACAAGAGTACCTTCATTCCCAGAGATAAGCTCAAAGGAATGTGCCAAAACTGTTGCACTGCTGAAGGATCTCTCAGACACCCACTGGTCCCACTGATTTGCAAACCTGCATCACCCCAAGCGCCCATGCCAAATAGCAGGAGCTGTACTGTGGGACAGGCGCAGGACTGAGCAGGTGTGGTACAGGGTTAGGAGATCTAGGTGACAGTCATGCCTGCTCGCTGTTTGGCAGTAAAGAAGTTACTTCCTTTTGCCATGCTTTCACCGTCTGGATCCCTGGTGTACCAGTTGAATAACCGACTATGAATGCAGATAAATTGCTGCTTGTATAAATTGTAGCAGCCCTACTGAAGATAACCTCACAGCAGCTCTGATCAGACCCTGTGAATGCGGGGGATTTCCGCCCCTTCTGACCACAAGGGAAAGCAGAAGACCAATATTACAATATTGCACTGAGTCCCTCCCAGGGGAAGAAACAAACAGACTATTTGTGAGCAGATCAAAGATTAAGACCACAGACTCCTTCAACTTGCACATCTTTCTCAAGTGCGGCAGGGAGGCTCCAGCCCAGGGCTTGGTATCCGGTAGCATATCCCTTCTTTCAGCACTGATGACTGAAGATTACTCTGAATTGCTTATGACACTGATGCTGAAATCATGGGTGAAATCCTAGCCTTACATAAGTTAGTGAGGTGTAGATTTCAGCCCTGTAGCTGCAGCCACAGCTGGTAAATATTGCGTCCGAACAGGCTGTAAGAGATGGAAGGAAGGAGGGAGGAAGAAGGGGAGCTTGGAAGAGAAATTTTGGGACAGGTAACACAGGGTGTCTAAGCTGGAAGCCCACATCTAGTAAGAGGATGGACTCCTATACTCATCTAAAAACTAGGCATAGACTTAGTCCACATGAGCTTGCATTCACACGTCCCTCTTAAAGGCTTGTGTCATTTCCAAATCAATGGGTGCCCAAAGCCTTTAAGAACAGCAAAGGGGTTTTTGAAAGTACTTTCCAGCACCCCAACTTTAAATTACTTTTACTTTATTCCCTCTTCCATCTCTTCAAATGGTTATCCTGAAAAGGTCTTTAAAACATTTTTCACAGCTGCCAAGATGGTTCTGCCAAAGTCAGCAGCACTGGGGAATGCTCCTGCAGACTGGTCACAGCTCTTGCTCCTGCGCTACCATTCCTTTCCTTGTATGTGCAATGCATTGTCAGCTATGGTTCTGCAGCACTGCACCACTTTAGCATTGGGATTGGGATGCTCTTCCAAATGTCAGGCTGATTTTCTTCTTCATTAAGCTCTGTAGGTTACAGGTAATGTCCGGTTATCGTTACTAGCATTCCCAATTACTCTGTCTTGCTGAAGGAAGATGGAGAGGTTGAGTAGTGTCTTCCACCTTCTGCATTCTTTCATAATGAAAAGAGGACTCTTTAGCTATTGCCTCAGGGTATAGCTGGGAAGTGTGCGGTCCTTTGAGCACTGGATAATTGGGACCTTATGACCTTTATCTAAGACTTCTTTACATGAAGCCTTGAGTCTCACTTTTCCTGTCATTAGGAGAAGAGCATTTTCCTTTACATCTCTGAGCCCTATCCAGGTTTCCATAGTTCTTTTCCTGACTACTCTGCAGGACTGCAAAGGGCAGGTGTCCAACATGGGTTCCTGGCTGCCAGGATCTCAGCTGAGATTTTCAGCTCTGTTCCAGTGTCCCATCCTGACAGTGATGTAGCTAAGGATACAGAAAGAAAAAAGAAACATTTCCACAGATCACATTCACATCTGGTGATGATAAAGCCAAGGTTTTTCATATGGTACAGGCCATGAGAGCTAAAGGATATGCAAAGGGAGACTTTAGCAGGGAATACAGAACTAGGAAGAAAGTCACAGTTCTAGTAACCTGCAAAACCAGACCAGACTCCCCTTCAGAGAACAGCTAAGCACACAATAACAGCACCCTCCATCATTCAGTTTTCCCCCATACATTGTAGTTGTGTCTCCTCAATTTTCTGCCTGAAAGATATTCAGCACCAACAGAGAAGAAAGCTAGGGAATGAGGAAGCCCTCCTCTGAGTCAAACTTGCAGCATGAATGTAGTCTTGTGGCTAGACACCTGTTCAAATTGAGCTTGCATACGCTGGGGCTTTCACAGGTCTATTGGAGGTCCAGAACTCAAGGTGGAAACTATCCCACAGAGCTGATGCCAGTGGCTTGACTTGTAAGCCTCCTGTCACTGCCTAGATTTTCTTTGTTTCTCTTAGCCACTGCCCAGTCTCACAGATGATCATATGGCTGAATTAATAAAATATTTGTGCAGTTCCTTTACAAAGAGGAGAACTCCCAAGTCCACAACGGACCTAGATGTCATCGCAGCAATCAGCACTCATTGGGAAGCTGTCTTCAAAAAGAAAAGATGTTGGTATGCATAAAGGCTGGGATGAGGAGCAAAACAGAAGAAATATTACCTTTGTGGGAACATGTGTATAAAAGTACAGCATTTTCTGGGCTAACGTGTACAGTGTTTCTCACCCCATCTCATAAAGGACATTTGCAGATTTAAAGGGAGTGCAGGGAAAAGCAGCAAAGATGCTGAAAAGCATGGGAATCATTTCATATAAAAAGCAATTGAAAGCATTGCTTGTGTTTTCTTCAGGAAAGAGATGAACGGCAAGGCCTATAGTACTATGCCCTCTGTGCATATGCACATACTGTATGATGCTATAGACAATAAGCAATGGCATAAAGTAGGGCTATTAGAAGCTTTTGCTCTTTCTGTGACATAACACAAGTACAAAAAGATATTTAAGGAAATGGTGGCGATTCATTGGTGAACTTTCCAGCCACTGTACAGCTGGTAGGAGTTGGGGAAGCTGTTGACACTTAGTCAAGGAGATATTGTGCATTTTTATATATGCCATATAAAGCTACAGTTTTAATTGGTATCAAAAGTGATAATACATCACATTTTAAGTATTAAACCAAATCCTAGGCAGCAGAGGACAGGGATAAGTCCTAGTGGTAGAGAGATACTTAATCCCAAATCTGCCCACAGCAGTATTTGGTGCTAGCCACTGCTAGAGTAGTGCAGTAAATTGATGTTAGGTCTAACCTGGCTTGGCAATTCCTATGTTCCTCTACAGTTATTTGCACGGATGCTTGAGAGCTCAACATCACCTTGCCAGAGTGCAGGGAGCTGCTGAAGAGATTGGAAGTGATCACTGAACTGCCACTGATAATCCAGCAGTAATGCAGCTATTACACAGCACTCGAGGAATGTCTAACTAATCTGAGCGTGCTGACCTGGTGAACTTTCCCAATCCCTTTCCTCTGCACATGGCAGTCATCTGTACCACAGAGTCAGTACTGCTACTTTTAAAGTGCTGCTCCTTGGAGCTGTAAATCCCAGCTGATACTCTGCAAGCTTAAATTCATCTGAAAAGTTCAGCCTACTTGATCCTAGTGTAAAGAGATGACACTGGTGGTGGTGCAGAGCACTGCTGGCAGCTACAGCAAATAGCTGCCACTTAAATTTCATTGTCCATCTGTCTATTCTGTCCACTGGTCTGCTGTTCTTCTCAGAAGAAAATGTGGTTATCATTCATGGCAGAAATTCTTCCTCCCATGTGGGGATTTCAGAGCATTTTCCGAAGATGGTCTGAGTGTGGCTGTAGTGGACCACTGTGGAAAACATTGTAACAAAGAGACAGTGATTTCAGGCAAAATCTAGGTGGAATTTAACCATCAGCCTTGGCTGTGGAGAGCTGTGTGTTATCGTGAGCGACCTCTACACAATATATCGTGACATTAGTATGCACTGCCTTAAACAATACCACCTGGATGTACTGCTTTTAAGAGCTCCTTCCCATGGAGATGTGTAAGAGCATAATGCTCTCAGCAAGCCTTGGTATACCGTCTAGAAAGTTCCGTATTGTACAGGTTCAAGACCGGTAGCTTTGTTCAGTTGGAAGAATACTACAAAGATGTGAAGAAGAGTGAGGCTGGCCAACTTCCCCGTGAACAGGAATTCTGTGCAGCTTGTCATGATCAACGAGGAGGGGCTCGGCCGATACTGCAACAGCTGTGGTTCCCAAAATCAGAAGGGATGAAAGATTGCTGTCACCTTTCCTACAATTTTCATCCTTCTTAAAATAAACTAGTTAACCATCCTTGAGTGTCCACGCCTTTCTTACCGAGTTTCCAAAAGATCTGGTACCTCCTTGGTGCAAAACAGTGTTTAACCTGCTCTCCTCAAGAGGCATTTTCCAGAGTCAGCCCACGCCTTGTTATCAGTAAATATGCTTAGTGACACTTAAAATTTCATTAAAAGACGTCAGGTCCTGCTTCACCTCTAGCCCTCTAGTGCAGTTCCGACCTATATGAGGCAAAGCTGCATCTCAGTAGAAAATAGCAGACCTGAGGCACACATGGGACCAGAGACAGTATTTCACTGCAACAGAGGACGAAGTCCTGCATCTGTAGCAGGTAGTGTGTAGGCTTCCTGTTCTCTGGAAAATTGTGGCATTCCACTTTCCTCCTCCTGCCCCTCACATGGCTATTTGCACCAGTGCAAAGCAGGCTGTGAAATACATATGTAATGCTTCTATCCATGTAGACACAACGCAAAGATTAAAAATTTCAGAGCAACTGAGGACTAGGCACACACTTTGACACCTTTCAGCACTTTGCAGGTAACCTAAATTGCATTTATATATCTACTTTGTTGCTGGAGTAGTACTACAGACAAGAAAATGCTGGCACGCCTGCTTAGAGTTTTTCTGTCAGGGGAAGACTGCTGTATTTTCATTGCTTTCCTCGGCTGCCAGGTGTAGCAGCAGAGATAAGCTCCCACGAAACAGCAAGGGCAGTGAGGGTGTTCTGCCTCACCCCAGCTACCCATGGGCCAAGACTAAAATTCCAGTCATACAACTGCGATCCCCTTGTGTAGTGCAGGCTGTACCTTCTAGCGAGTACATGACAATAGACAGTCTCCCTTTCCAAATCTTTATATAGCCAGTGCTCCCCAGATGCAGCAAGTATTGTCCTTCCATCAATATGATGATTGAACTGAAAACAAAGAACTGATTCAACTCTAAACCATAAAAAAGGATCCATAGGGACTTGCTCCCTCTGAGGAAGTGAAGATGTGCCTCCCAGTGCTCCTTGCTTGCAGGATACAGGGCCCTGGGGGAACTGCTGGCCCGCTTACATGCAAAGCAATTGTCATCTGTCTGATTTTTCATTTCAGCTGTGAAACTGCTCTATTGTAAAGCTATTTCATGAAGCCAGAGAAAGCATTCTTCATTTCCCAACAAAAGAAGATCCATTTGTTTCCTCAGGCACAATTTACTCTTTCACATATCTGGGCTTTGTTGTATTCTTACCTGACAATCTGAGAGTGCTTTTGATGTGAGAGCTAGCCAAATTTGGAGGTAAGACTCAAAAACTTGGGAAAGTACAAAAAGAATCCAACATTGTGTGACATTCACCTCCTCTCCTCCCCCTAAGGCACCCAGTAGCCCATCTTCTTCTATAGTCTGCTGTGCTGGATGCTGATCTTATTTCAAAGCTGCGCTAATGTAGACTCTTTCCAATGACTTTGATGGCAACTCTCTGGATTTAAGCCAATGCAACCTAGGTTAGAATAAGTCTCACTTCCTCATCCATATGTAATGTATAAATTCCCTCCTACCACTTTTGAATTTTATCCTGTTGAATAGGCTGGCATCTCAGGGAGCCTCTCTAAGCATAATGCCAACACCAAAGAGGCAAAAGCTGGATCGTAACAAGAAAGCCTGTAAACGTAAGTCACGGCAAGAATGCTCAGATAAGAGAACACCTTCTTGGCATGAAAGTCACCCATCAAAAGGAGACAAGAGAACTAAAACATTGTCCTTCTTACCTCAGTCACCCATTGCCACTGAATGAAGCCCAGTGACTCATCTCATGGTTTACCCAGGTTGGAATCCACCTACTTTTTCCATATGCTTTTTGATACATTGAGGATTGCCTAGAAATTGCCCTGCTGTACAACTGGGCATGCCCAGGGCACAAGATCAACTAATACTGGATACAGGACAGTTGTTTGAAGCCATTCACTAAGCTGTTACCAACAGGCAGGTAGAATATGTGGAACTAAATAAGAAGGAGAGCTGAGGGCCATCAGGGGAATTAGGGACTGGTACAAAGAATCACCCTGCCTCTCCCTCACTCCAGAAACATTAAATATTAAGCATTAAAAATCATGCACTTCTCTTTATCTGGTTAGCTATTCCTTCCCCCTCTTCCTGTCTTTTTTGTCCTGCCTTCAGATGAAGGTGCCCTTGCCTTTTGCTTGTATTTGCACCAGGGAAGATATCCACAGATAACACAATACAGCCATTGTAGTAAAATTCAAGGAAGATGAACATCACCACGCAAAAGTAGCACGGTCGGCACGCCTCATGGTAGTAGCAGCCAAGCATGCCATGGCAACCAGCCAACCGATGACACTGGCTGGAAGCCAATTTGATTTATTTTTGGCAGCCTGACACTGCATACTACTGTGCCAGTCTTCGATCACAGAAGCGATAAGAGATGACCTTTGAAAGCCAAGGGGATGACTTCTGGGAGAAGGGGACTGATGAAGCTGAAAGAGGATCTGTCCCCAGGCTGGAGGAGTACTGGAGCGGCAGATGTTTGGTAGCCCTCCCTCTTTCACGAATGACCACACCGTCGCAGCCATGCCAGCAACCACCAGTGCTGTGTTTGCTGAGGGATGGCTGAGAGAAAGGTCAAGACATGGCAAATGTCTTTAAGTCTATGGAACAAACAAGTACCAAGAGAGAAACAGAGAGGTTTAAAGAGATGAGAGGGAGTAACAGGATGAAGACAGGAAAAGAAAACATAGGCTTTCTGTCAGGAAATTATTCCTGTCTGTGGGAACTTTTATACTGTGATGATGCTCTTTTGTGGAATATTCTTTAAGGAGAAAGCAGCTTCTTACTATTCTGGACTTTGTGCTATAGAGTGTATTGCAGAACACAACCCAGGATCCTCAGAGAGATGGACAAGAAGGCCTGTTTAATGTTTTTTGCGTTTATTCCTTGGATGGCTCTGAGGGCACTTACCCAGCTGTTCGAGCTTGTGACTGGAAGGCTGATATCATACTGGAACAGGAATTTAGAAAAAAATCTATATTCATTAACATTTTACAGAGACTGTCAGTTTGGCTGTGGCCACATGCCTTCCATGTTTGCTTTCAGCAAACACTGGTAAACTTGAGTATTACTGTATGCATATCGAATAAGTATAAATAAATGCACATACTTGCCTTGAACACTCAAACAATCACTGAAAACTCATTTTTAAATATATATTTGATTGTAGATTTTCCAACTTATTCTGTTGGCTAGATATTTACATAAGTAACAGTATCATGGGAAAATGCATATTAAATCATGCATTTCAATGGCCACTTCAAATGATGTTAAAGCCAACAAGAGCATGGGGAAGATATCTGCATAGAATTTAGAATACTGCATAGGAATAAACCAGTCTTTGATGACTGGAAACTCAAAACAGGTAAAATTAAGCAAACCAAATAGCCTGCTACTATGAATTTCCTGCCACTATCCATCACAGCAGATTAATCTGAATAAAAATAGAATGTCAATTCAAAGCAGAATCACTATTCCTCTTTAGGAATAAGGCATCCTAATTCTTAAATAAGAGTTAATTGGCACTTATTATCCTATGTACAGAGGTCCCCAAAACTCTGATTCACTCTGTCCTATTTTTGCCATTGATGTTTATACTTTGACCAAGTATAAAAACAACGCAAGTACAGCATGCAACATACCAAATTCGATTTCACAAATCACATGACATTTATTTTGCCACTGAACTCATCACACAGAGTAAGAACAAAGGGCAGGAGACCTAGACAACAAAAACCCAACTTGGACTATGTAATTTCAAGGCTTATCTCTAGAAATGTTTAAATGCAAGGAGGTAAAACCAGCAACCTTTTGGTGTTGTGTACATTCAGTTTAGACTCACGCTCTTGAAATCTGCGTCCCTTGTCCATACCTTAAATCATAAATATTGTACATGAGCTCCTCTCCCAGTACTTATCAGTCCTTTTGGATATCTGTTCTTCCCCATTGGTCCACTTTGTTGAGCAGGAACAGAGCTGCCTGAAGCCCTGAGTTAACTATGAAGCTTGGAAGTCTAATTAGAGAGTGGGAATTGTAATTTGTGGAACAGAAGTAGTGGACAAAATGAAATGATGGAGAAACATCAGCAAATGCAAGACTGGATGCTGAGGCTCTGTAACATTTACATCAGGTTGTTTATGAATATCAAGGTGATATGCCACATTTTTGCCCCAACAAGCTAATGAATGCAGAATGCCCTGTACAACTGAATGTTTCATAAATGTGGAGGCCAGTTATGCTTGGCACTTCCTCTTGATGGAGTTTTATGTGGTGCCTACCTCTGATGTTACCTTTTTTTTTATTTATGTTCTCTTTCTTTGATAACATAAGGAAGGTGAAGAACAAGAGCAAAAGTATCCTCAGCTCTTTGATGCATTTTCTACGCAGCTCAGTATCACAATTCAAAAACGGCTCTTCTTTATGGTTTGGAAACACTATGCCTCTGTCAAAAATGCTCACTTTTGCCTCTCAAAACTTTGCACCTCTTCCCAGGGGAACCAGTTAAGCAGAGTTGCACTCTGTCAAGAGCAAAGAATTAACAACACTTCCTAGAGCGACCGTTTGCATTCAACCCTCTCTTCTGTCCTCACTCACTGAGCTGCCAGGGCCTTTGATCTTCCCTTTCCCTACCTGATCCTCTTACCATGTGGGTCTAACCCAGCTGACACATCTAAAAGCCTCATGCAAGTGTGGCTGTCATGGGCTACTCCAAGTACAGAGGCTAGAAGTATTGGTGTGAGTGAAACTATAAGCAATGCTGATAACAAGATGTTCCTGACTAGGATGTGGTTGTACCAGGAATCTCATCGAATTACAAGCAGATGGAAAAAAGACCCTTTTGGCTCCTTATTGACCATCCCACCAGCAACGCTAAATGACCTTCTGCAGTATGAGAGCATTTTGCCTTGTGAGATTTTCAGGTCAGGTTGGCAGCCTCCAGTGTGCTGGTATCAGCTTGGGCTATTTTGTTGCCCTGCTGGAGCTGCCTGTGCTAGTGTGACTGGGAAGGTTCATCTGCCTTTAGCATATGCAGAGCTTGGGGAGCTCTCCCAGGCTCCTGCAAGCCTCCCAGCTGGCTGACAGTCTCCCAGCACCACAGAAAAAAAGGGCTCGATGGCACCTCCACCTAGAGGAATGGGAGCCTTGAGAGGGGCTGCAGTATTTCCAAAAGCTGCTGAGAAGCAGGAAAGCAGCTAATAAGCAAGAACATGCAGTTCCCTCCACTCCTAAAACCCAGCAAGGGGATTCCCTTGTTAGCCCTCAGTCTGACCCCGCACCAGCCCTTTCTGGCCAACCTCAGATGCGTCCCCAAGAGACCGAGGGAGGCATCCATTTCTGGAGAGGCCTGTCTCTCTTGTCTCTCCAGACTCACCTGTCTTCTCTTCGGTTTGGCTGCTCTCCACTGTCTCCATTTGGGGTTGCGCTGTTGCCTTGGCAGTAGCATCCTCTGCGGCAGGGGTGGTGGTGGCAGTGGTGTCAGCAGCAGGCACGTCGGCTTGTTTAGGCTCCTCTTTGTCTTGGGCTTCGTCAGCCTTCAAGGACGGCGAGTTGTCAGTGGAAGCTTTAGTGGCACTTTCCGTTTCGGCGGCGGCGGCAGCAGCGGGCTTTTCCTCCAAGGAGGCAGCAGGAGTGGCAGCCTGTGGGGCTGGCTGCTCTGAACCCGTGTCGGCGGCTCCATCTCCTTTTTTCTCCTCCGCTGGCGCGCTGCTGTCTTTGCTGCCCTCCTCCAGCTGGGCACTGTCTGCGGCGGCTGCTTCTGTGGCAGTAGGAGCCTCACTCTCCTTGTTCTCGGCCGCTCCACCGGCAGGGCCTTCCTCCTTCTTGTCGGCGGCATCAGTCTCAGATGCCGGGGCATCTCCCTTCTTCTCCCCCTTGAGCTTTTTCCTTGTTATGTGTCCACGGAAGCTGGCCTGGATTTTGGTGGCTGCCTTATGAGCTTTATCTTCTGGTTTGATGCCATCTTGCTCAATCTTTTGGTCTCCGTCCTCATTTTTTTCAACCTATGAAGAAGAACAAAGGAGGAAGACAGAGGAGAAAACAGGGAGGTAAATTAAGATTTCTCCAGGTGCAGCCCAGGCTCTGGTTTTATAGAGAATGTCCCACCTTCCCCTCCTGCTAACCAGTGACAAGTTTCAAAGCAGCCTTTCCATTTGGTATGGGTGTGAAGCCAGGTGGCTCTAATTACATCCTAGGGCTGGACAGACACAGTGGGTTTGTAAAAGGACTTTAAAGCACCTCATCATCTCTGTCAGCAATGCTAAGAGCACCTTGGCTGTGTGGAAAGGCTTGCACCAGCTGGGTTGTCTCTATTCCCATGATTTATTTTCCCATCCATTTTGAAATATACCAATTTTTTCCCTTACACATTTTCAAAACACTCTCCCGAGGGGGATTTTCACAGTCCTTCCAAATCCACCTTTGCCTTCAAGTCTTTGTTTCTTTTTAATGACACCTTGTTTCACAGGTGTGTGACTCTAATGGCATGAGCATTTTGTCCTTTATGGCTTTTTGGCTCAGGATTGCCAACAGAGAATAGTATTGCTGCCCGCCCCACGGCAGACGCATGCTGTCAGACATACACAGATATTCACAGGATACACTCCTGACAAATGCCCTGCCTGCAAGCACCCCAAGCACTTTGCCTCTGCTTCCCACTCACGGTTTCAATGAAGGAATAATAGGCAGATAGATATCAGTCGTTCCAGTTTCAGCAGATGATTATTATATCTCTGACTATTGGGGGGAATTCAGCCTTACAACAAAGAACTGTCATTCCCTATGTTTTTTAGACTTAAGCCATGCATTAGTCTTAAATGGGACTAAAACAGAGCCTGTGCCTCGTGCTGGTCTGCTGCAGACAGATAATGCTCAGCTTGTAAACCCCCACTGAATCTACAGGACATACCATGCTTCACCCCAATAATTTAGCAGCCCTTGGGCAAGTAACAGCTCAGCTGCGTATTGATGAAAGGACACTGTTATATTAATATTCCCACTGGGAAGCATTCAGAAGAGCTACTCAGAAGCAGAGCCACCAGCCTCTTTGCTGTCTGCATCTGGTTTTCAACACTGGCTCAGGTCACTAAAGAAGGACAACGAGCTGGCTGAGGAAGACAGCAAGTGTTTATTCCTGGGTGGGAAGAGGAAGCCGCTCCTTAGGCTTTTCCACCTGAGAGATGCCATCTGGGGGAAGGCCCAGGACCAGAGCAGCAGAGAGAGGGGACAGCCTATAAATACATTCAAAAAGAGTGCAGCAGGAAAAATGGAGAAGCAGCCACTACAACATACATGTGCGGCACTGGAAACACCATGCCTGTGAAGAGGGGCAGAGAGGACTGGCCACACTGGCAGCGATAACTGGGAAACAGACTGGAAGTGATCATTTCCACAGAGTGAGACAGGGTCGGGCACACACACGTGAGCGAAGCCATGCCAGCAACCAAAGGCCTGGCCACTGGCATGCCAGAGGTGGTACCCACTATCTCCCCCCAGGTCCCCAGTGAGCACAGGATCCCCCACCCTAGCCCTGGTCTCCACCTGGGATCGTTCCCCACGTAAACAGGGGAGAGCTCGAGTGGGTTCGGTGAGCTGGAGTGGGTATGGTGGCCAAGGAACAAGTAGCCCCAAATCATCAAGGAAAAGAGCCCCTCCACACAGCTGCACAGGGGTGAGGATGGGTCTGCACACAGCAGGAAAGAAGTCTGAGAGTGAGACTAGGTGCCAGGATCCTTAGGTACGGGGTGAGTGAAAAAGCCCGTGCGTGAACACACAACTGATATTAATGCACAGAATTCAGCACAAGGCATTTTTGCGCTCTGACCATGCCCAGGAACAAAACAGTGGTTGTACCTTTCACAGGGGCACAGCTGAGCAGATACGTCTACGCTTCCCCACAGTGCATGAAGTGACGTAGTACGGAAAGTGGGCTTCCATGTTCGTGTCAGCTTGTCAGAGAGCAGGTGATGGTTATGTGTAAAGACGATGCAGACGTTAGCATGCCATAACCATTCATGTATGTCTTCTGCTCGCACAGCTAACTCTGCACTGTGTTACTGAGCACCTGGGCTAAGCTTTTCAGCCTATTTCAGCACCAGTCGGAAGTACCTTTAAACTAGCATGTTCACAGAAAGCTGTGATCCAGCCAGGGTAGTGCAGAGCTCTGCACAGGCTCACCCATCCCGTTCCTCAGGCAAGTTCTGCAGCTTGCAGCAAGTCCTGTGTTGCTGTGGCAACATAACTACTAATACCTGGACTAGCTGGTTTAAGGAGAGCTTCAGTATGCCTGCATTACACTGTAGCCACAGCAATGTGAAGATAGACTAGGTACTCCTTTATAGCACTGTGTAACACTTAGATGCCCTAGCTTTGACTTCCTCTCCCTAAAGACTGTGGCCAATTTCAAACACCAGCAGGACTGAGAGACTGGAAAGACAATTTAGACGTAACCACAAGACCCTAACGGTCCGTCCCATATGCCTGATTCCTGCAAAACCATTAGTGAACATGATAAAATTGTTAATCCCTGGACGAAGATGAAAATCACTGACTGAAGGGAGATCTCTCTTGCCTCTGGCCTTGCTGCTCTCACATCCCACATCCCTCCTGCGCCAACCGGCACAGCTGTTAAGAAGTGTGGCCTGCTGCAGGCATGCCTCTGGCTCCAGAGGAGTTACCCTGTTACCTGGGCCATGCAGCTCTGCGAAGGGTTATCTCCATCCCGCTGCTAGCAGAAGGCTGGGGTGCAGGGAGCCGCAGGGTTGGCTCCCCTGCTATTCTGACAGATGAACTCCGGAGAGCTGTGACTGGCAGCCAGCCCTCTACCTGGCAGGGAATGGGAGAGCACTTTTCCTCTCTAGGGAGGTCAGACTCAAACCTCTCACCCGCACCTACCGCACAACAGAGCTAAAAGGCTTCTTTGCTATTCCGATGACATCATTGTCCTCTTATCCCAGTTGGGATGACATCAGTTTGAGTCCTTGCCAGAGCACAAGGTTTGCAACTGCAAAATGTATTTCCAACAGGGTGCTTTCAGCATAATTTCAGTTATAGGAGATAAGAAACATGAAGCTGAGGCAGAGGTGGAGTTTAAGGTCATGGATGAAAGAAATGTACTAATAGTTTGTCTGTGCCAACTGTGGCCCTCAGGAATCCCATTTCTATTCAGTCCTTCCCCACTGAAGCATCTCAGGCATTTGAAGTGACTTATTTTCAGGCTACTGGCCTGCAGCTACTTCTGGGGTAGGACACGGTATCCATACAGTATGTGTGTCATGTTGTATAACAATGGGTTGGGTGAGAAACAGATTGTTCAGAGGGAAACTTCTGTCCACACAAAAAAAAGACAACGGCTCTTCATCTGTGGATTACGCACACAGCAGATAAACCTTAATTAAGGAAGCTGCTCAAAAATAACCTGTATATAGTGAAGCTCCTGGAAAGCAATTTATCTTTCTTGGAAAGCTAAGAGTGAGTCAGCCCTGCCAGGATGTATTCAAAAGCATCTCAGTGGAAAACAAGAAATCTGTCTGTCTTATCTATCTGCCATGCGTGTATGACATCTTGGTTGTAGTATTGTGGCTGGAATAAAGTGACTATTATTACTAGCTGTCATGGTGTTTGTACAGAATCTAGAGCTCTCAGCCAGCAATCAGATCTGGTAAGGATCGGTTTCATATATTAGTGTTCCATCAAACTCCCCTTCATTTACACATTTATGTGCAAACTCATACTAGTACTTAATATTGACATATTCATTATATTAGAAGTGTGCATGCAATGTATTGTCATTTTACACAGAGCAAATGTCCTCTGTTTCATTTAGTGTGAAACAAATCATAGATCCTTCAATGGCAGAAGGACTTGAAATCACTGAAGGTGGTGGATACATAGCTATATGGATGTATAAAAGGACACCCATAGTCAAATTTGTCCATTTTTTTATTAGGACCACCCCCACATACCCACTGAAGCCAGAGTGCAAAGCTTTGCCTTTATGAAACACACTGTTAAGCTTTTATGTCTCTATCTACACAGCCCACAGCATCTTTCCAATCCTAGAGGGATGATCCTCTCACCATCTCCATCTGCTTGTCTGCCACACCTCCAGTTTCTAGGACATCCCTTCCCAGGCTGACTGTTCCTGTAAGTGAGAGTTTCCTTGCTGTCATATAGCTGAGAGAGTAGGAGATAAGAAACTCATGTTTAAGACACAGGCAGGGCAGAGGTCAGTTCTTAGGTACCAGGCATGAGGAAGCTGCATGGAGCCATGACCCCAAGAAGATTTCTAATCTCTGGCCATCTTTCCACCTTCCACTTCCAAACTCACAGTTTACAGAGGGGTCAAAATATGGCAAAGAATGAAGAAAGTGTTACTATAACCTCCAGGCCCTTCTAAATGTTCCACATGCTGGTATGTCAGGAAAGGAGAAATGGAGAAACTAGACGTTTTCCAGATGTTCCATGTGTTTGCAGCCACACATAGGCAAAGAGCAAGAAAGGAGGGGACTGAGTGTTTTGGTCCTTGCTTACTGTTTGTCCACTTGTCTCCTGTGGTGTACCTCATTGCCTGACCTTGGAAAAATAATCACATAGTTTTGTGTATTTTGGATGCTGGGATGGAGAGATCAAGAAAGATCTTGCTGTTCCATTAAAAGGTCTTTCAATATTATACGATCTCCTCTGCCCCTCTCTATCTCTCTCCCTTTCCTGATGTTTCTCTGCCCACCAATATATAGCATGTGCCAGCCTCCTCAGTGTTCACCCTAGGATCAGACTGCTGAGTGTATACTCAGTCATCATCCTGGTATCCTGTTCCTTTCTGTCCTTAGATAGGAGCTCCTCTTTAACAAGACACCAAATTCCAGAGCCCTTCAATTCACATTGCCATCTCCTGGTATTTGGAAACCCATGTGCCACGAGTCCAGACTTAGGACTTACACAGCTTTCACCAGAGAAGACATCAATACTGGCCAGAGCCTCGACATCCGTAGGACCAGTGACAGTTATCAATAACCCGCTTCACAGCCCAAGGGAAATATGATACCTGATTATTAAGGAAAAAACCCCAAACAATCTGTGTTCCCCATGCAAAGATACAAGGACCCCGAGTCATTCCTTTTTCACGACACCTGTGCTAAGGTATGTGTGGAAATCTTTCCTTCAGTTAGCTAGGTGAAGGTATGCTGAACCAGCTGGTCGTCTGTGGTACTTGTGGGGTTAAGGTGCATCTCAGCCCATGCTCTGATCTTGACTAGAGCACAATGTGTTCCTACTGATGTTACTCAACGTCACTTGGGCCCAGACAAAGAAATTTAGGCCCTTGACTCTCCTTGATTTCACAGGATTGAGTCACCTCAATGCTTTTGTGGGCCTGGCTCTACATGACCTGATTTGTCTCAGAGACGGTATTTAAGGAGCAGAATGCATTAAAAAAAAAAAAGACCAGCTGTCTCCCCAGAAGGAGTGAAGCATGGACACACGAGAGAGAGAGAAAAGGCTGTCACGCCTTGTGAAGTGAGGAAGCAATTTAGCACAGAGAACAGCTTTTTTTAACCCAGTTAAATGGTGTGAAGACACCTGGCTAGAGAATGGCACCTCTCGGCAAAACCTGTCTGCAAGGCGAGGAAACAAACAGAGTTCATTTCTTTTTCCCAGGATGACTATGGTGACGGTGGGTAAAACACCCCTGAGAGAGAAAAGGTTAATTCATCTCTCTGAGGGCTTATGCAGGATGGTTCCCCAGGGTATAACTAGCAGGGTTTCAGCTCTCCAGTTTCAAATCCTCTAACAATGGAGTTTCCATCCTTTCCTCTACAAGATCCTCTCACACATAGGAAATTTCCCCTCTATTCTACGGTGTCTGGAATGAAATAAGCTAATGATAGTCAGGCAGATGGATGGATGATATTCATTTCATTCATATTCATTCAGTGACTGAAAAGAGAGGTAGAAAATAATCTAAGCTAGACCTATTGAGATATTTTCAGTGTGCCTTCTCAATAAATCCATTACACTCTCCTCATCCGTTTTGTGATTCTCCCTTCTGTTTGTCACCCCATTTCTGCTAAGCTGCTGGTCAAGCATGGTGTCATCTACCATCTTGAAGCTTCTATAGCACTCAGTACTGCCTATGCTGCCTTTGCAGGCTGGGTGAAAGAAAGAAAACCTTTACCCCTGAAGCTGATGCAAAGTGGCTGATGTCCAGGACTCATGCCTTCTGGAGCAGAGTGGCTTGCAGACAGCATTGGGGAAAAGCCTTTGCCTTGGGTCTGATCTGGGCTCTGTGGAGCAATTCAGTGGTTGCGGGGCACAGGATGCATTCACTCCTCTTTCAGTTCAAAGCACCCAAAGTCTCAGAGACAGGACGGAGTTGCAGCTTGTCAAGGTGGTGCTTTTGTAGGTAATGTCAAGGGCATGTGTATATCCTGGGGTATGGCCTAAGAGTGTGAGGGCACTTGAGGGCACAAGGTCTGTGTGCACTGAGTTGAAGGCCTTGGGTGTTTGGCATGATCAACATGTATGCTCTTGCTTCAGGTTGGGTCCTGGCACATACTGTGCTGTCAGTTGTGCCTAGTCTTCTTTTTGGAGGGAAATACTTGTGTTGCTCCAGAAGGAGACAGCCAGCAGGTATTACAATCAAGGGACCAAAGCCTGGAAATGAAGCAGGAAGGTATACAAGCTGACAGTGTACTTCCACTCCCAAAATAGACCATGTTCAAGAAATTCAGCAAAAGGACCAGGTGAAAAATTTCCCTTGAACTATGCACTGATTAGAAAAGTCCATTCAAAGAATATGTGATTTCTGCTGCAGATGGGCTTAGACAGAAAGACAAGTTTGGATGTTACTGGACTAAAGAGAAATTTTATCCAGGCTCAAATTATGTGTTTTGTGTGGTCCTGTTCAATGCAGTTCGAGCAAGCATGGTTGCTGCTATTTGAATCATTTTAAAGTAACACCTTCAGACTCTGAATCCCATGGTCTACTGACCATAAGCATGTAACAAAACCCTGAATTATCTATCTCTCTCCCTCACCACCTTTTCTCTCTCACTCTCTTTTTTTTTCTTGCTTGCTTAGTTTTGGACTCCACAACAATTTTCAGAGAACTGTTATTAACCTCTGGTAGCTCAGAGTGCCTGCCCCCATGATGGCTGGACACATTTGTTTCTGCTCTAGCTGCAGCCAAGGGCCAGAGGCTAATTTACAGCTCAGACTTGCTTCCCTGAGATCCGGTGCAGGCAGCTGCTGAGCCTCCCCAGGGTCCAGGGTTATGCAAGGTCTCTAGAGCCATTTCCACAAGAAGCAGTAGCTTGCGTCCTGCAGCTCCTACCCCATTCCCTCCGTGGGAACACAGGGCTGCACCCAGCTCTGGTGATAGGAATTATCCCTATGGCTCCCCAGCATGAGTCAACTGCAGGCAGCGATAATACAAGCCCTTCCACTGCTGGGCTCTGAGGCTACCTTGACCTTTCCTGGTTGCATCTAGAAATTGTGAGGAATTTCATGCTAGGACCATCAGTCCATGGGCAACTAGACCGAGGCCCTGTCACTAGCTCAGCACCCGCTTGTGCTCCTTGCTGGTTTGCCCAGGGTTTTTGCAGCCAGCAGAATAACAATGAAAAGCTCAAGGCCCAAGTCCATCCAGTCTCTGAACCTTCTTTTTAACCTGCCTATTAACCTTGAATGTCCTCTGGTACCACCTTCTGGGAGTGACTGCCACCACCGTGAAATCTCAACCTAGTGATGAAAGAGTGCTAAGCATCAAGTAGCATCGAGTAGCTCTCTCCCTGCTTGACGGTAAGCTCAGGGCTTTATTTGTTCTATTATTGTTATTTTAGTTTATGTCACTGGAAATGGGAGCAATTTTCTTCTGAGAAAGCATTTGCAAGTTCATTAAAGTCAAACAAACAACCCCAGCAACTAGGGAAAGCAAGGAACGAACTAATTCTCAGTGGCTTGGGAAGCTTCTCAGAGGGTGGGCTCTGCTACTGCAGCAGCGACCTTCCACCCCAGCACTGCCCCAGGCTCTGCCACTGCTGGGGTGGGCAGGGAAGGGGAGGTGTGGGGCTGAAACCCAGGGTGGGTGGAAGAGGCACTGTGAGGAGCTGGTCTGGTAAGGTGGAAGGCGAAGAGAGGGAGAAGGCAGAGCTCAAGGCAGAAAAGGAAAGCAATGAGAGTAGAGGAGAGGGAAGAACAAAGGAACCAAATAGAGAGGAGAAAAGGAAAGGCAGGGAGAGAGGTAAAACCTGTCCAAGGCCAAGGCACAGAGATGCGATACAGAGGAAGGGAGAGTGTAAGGGAGAGAGACAGAGAAAAGCACTGATCCACAGCCGAAGGGCATGACAGAGGGAAACACCAAGAAAAAACAGGCAGCTAAATAGCCGAGCAGGGTCTCCTGGAGCAGATCTGCATGACTGACTGTGCCACAGCTGGGAGAGGTGTTGGCAGTGCTCTCTCTGGCCCACGCCACCTCGCTGCATGACCCTGGCTGTCATTTCCATGAGCACTGAGCTAGCAGTGGTCCTGAGGACCCTGAACTAGTGTCTCAGCAGTGCCCTGCTGGGGACCTGGCCCTGTCAGTAAGCAGGCTGATTTGGATGTGGGTGAGCTAATGTGTGACAGCTCTGGGCAGAGCCTTTCCTGCTCCTTCCCCATCCTGGACAGTGGAGGGGGGAAGCGAGATGGAGCAGCTTCTCCCAAGCAGCAGGGAGATACAAGAGAGGAAATCCAGGTGGGGAATGAAGGCTGTTCAGTCCTTTGCTTGTAGCTCTGTGTCACTCTACTTGTAAAATGTAAAGGGAAATGTTTACTCTGCTCTTGAAACCTGAAGTTTTGCTGTGGTGCTGCAGGGGAGGCAAGGTGCTCTCATGAATATCCTATTCAATTATCACAGACCACACCATCAGCCATGCTCCTGTCAACTAAGGCTTCAATGAGGAAAATGCTTTGGCTGTGCACCAGCCTCCTCTGTCTTCCCACACTTCTCAACAATGAACTTCTGCTACACAGAGCATCCGGACAGTGATGTTTCTACAGGATCTTTCACCCCCCACTGCTTTACACCTAGCATCTGCGCAAAGAAGAAAAGGTCTCTCCTGAACAGCAGCTCCTGCTGGGGTGAAACCCTGCAGCTGCTACCTGTGCCCACAACCACATACAGCAGTTGAACTTCAGGGGGGACAGGGGTATATATCCCACCTGAAATGACATGGTGACCTGAAGAAGGTAGCAACCAGACTCTTGATCAGGATCTGGCAAGGACTTTCTGACTGTTTATTATCCTCCTGGTCAGACGTTTGTCTTTTGTTTTTCTAATCTTCTGAAAGAGAGCCTAACCCACAGCACAACCTTTAGCCAAAAGCTTCCCCATTCCCCAAGGAGCAGAGTACAATCTTCCAAATCACCAGGGTTGCCCCCAGCAAAACCCAAGTAACCAGAGTTGCAGCGCTACATAATTCTAAACACTGCCTTTAAAACAGCTCTGCCTAAGATATCCTCTCTCATAACCTCTTCAGCTTTTTTCCAGATAGATCAACCCCACATCCCCACTGCAGAGTTGAACTCTGTGTGTATACCAGTATCTCGTATCCCCAAAGAGCAGGAATCCATAGCAAAGGATTCTTTGTATTGGTATAGACTCCATCTCCTCACTGGGGCAGCTGGCTTTTTCTCAGCTTCTGAAGGGTTCAGCAGGTCTCAGTGGCATGGCTCTGCTTCTTGCTTCATGGGATTGCCTGACCCCACTAACACCAGCCCCAGCTCCACTAGGACAGTGTGTCAGCCTTGCTGCTGGAGGCAGAGAATGATGGTGTTGAGTGCTGGCTCTGATCTTCACGGGACCTCTGTTTATTAATTTGTGTTGTGGATCTTCGTGTCCATCTGAGCTTGACTGACCCAGTAATTGCCCTTATGTGTCCACATGTACTTTTTCCTCTGGCTTGCCCTGGCCATTCTCTCCAGCCACCTTTACTTCAATGGTAGCATTGGTGCTGATGTTCGCTCCACAGGTCTTCTGCAAGGTGGCTGATAGGGCTTTCACAACAGTATCTGTATGAAACTCACCACAAGCAACAGGTAAGACATGGACCCCTCTTACAGATCTGAATTCTTCACAGCAACAGCATGTCTTGGATGCCAGAGACCTTACCTGTGAAATCACTCTTGACCTACATTTTTTTCTCATTCCTTTTATGTGTTTAAAGTACAAGCAGGGAAAGGAGGAGAGAGATCCTGTATCTCCTTCCTCCTTAGTCACTAGTTTAGGTGAGAAGGGGAAGACTTAAACCTACTCGTAAGATATCAGATATAGGAGAGAGATTATTGGTCCCACTATGATCTTAGATACTGCTGACTTAGAGCAAAGTGTGAGAAGACCTAGACCATCTCCCTCTATTCCTCCTATCCCGAAGCTTCTACAGCTTATTAACAAACAGTTGTTCTGAAACCTTACTGGAACTTCAGTGCCAAATGCAACATTAGATGGTGAAAGTGGAGCGTAATTTTATAGATTTCAATGACATTTTCACTAGGGATAATTTTTACAAGACCTCTGCGTCTGCTGCTTCAAGCAACTTGTGAGAGGAGACACTGTTATGTTCCAGAAGGACTCTGAATCTAATTGCATTAGTGTTTGTAGGGTTGCAAGAGTCTCAACTGCATGGTGCTGTAGCAAGGTAAAGCACTGTGCAATATTTAATCTATGCTCTCATCTATTCCCTCGTGTCAGCGCAGGATGAGAACATTCTGAAAGGAGGCATAAGTGTCTGTCAGAACCTGAAAAGGTTTCCAGAGGGGACCTGTTTGACACAGCCTCCTTCACCCAAGAACATGGGCTTGACTGCCTGAGACCATGCCCAGTTAGTGTAACTTCAGTGCTTTCCAAGGTCCGCAGAACTGATGAATCGGGTCTGTGATTGCAGCTGTCACTCCTGAGTGGTACAGCACTGAAGGCATAATGTTGTGCCATACCCCTCTCCCCTCCTTCAGGTAGGGTTGTCACCAGAGCACAGACATGGCTTTGACTGCAGATATCCTCTGGGGCCACAGGCAGCTGAACACAAGACCCAATAGCCTCGGGGCTTAATCACTTATTCTAGAGACTGGCACTGAGCTATGGGAAACGCACATGTGGCTTCGAGCCATTTGGTTTCCTGCTTTGCTCCTCTACTGTATACAGCCCTATTGAAAAAGGGAGAGGGGGAAGGCAAACCTGCAGTGCATGCTGCGATAGACCCTTTGTGGGGACTGTGAAGTTAGTGCTATGAAGACCTCCAGCCAAATGGAACATGTTGAATAGATGCGATAGGGAAAAAAAGCCACAAGTGTTTGGATTTGCCACTTCTAAGGGCTAGTATATCATAGCCATATTTACGTAGTCACCCAGAGCTTCTCCTAAGCTTTCTGCTGTAGCAGAGCTGTTTGTTCATTCCATTTTTTCACTCCCTGGGCTTCCCATCTTTAAGTTATTGTTAAAAAAGGGCTGCAATAAGTTTTAAACATCTTGGTCCTAAAGTCTTCTTGCTTTTTTCCATTCTTCAGCCAGGAAGCACAGCAGTAGCTTCAAAGCACTGCACATTGTAGTGTGTTTTCCCCAGGCACTCAGGTCAGATCACTGTGTCTGGTGCACCTGTAGCACAACTGTACTGTACATCCAGGCACCACTGGAGCCCTCTCTGTGGAGGACTTTATTCAGCAGCCCCTCTGGCACAGAAGTCGAGGGAAAATGGAGCCCTGGTGAGGATGAGGGGATGGCTGGGCAGGCAGGGCGCACAAAGTTCCTTCCCCTTCTTAGTGCTCTGCTGCAGATGTGCTACAGAAAGAGAGTTTTCATCCTGAGAAGGACTCGTGAGTTTCTGGAACAGGAACCTTCTTCCCTCAGGATCCCACGCAAAGCCAGACAAAAAGCACCGGGAAGTATGCACAGACAATCCAACACAAGAAAATGTGCAGTGTTTCCTTTTCTGTTAGTAAGGGCCAGCTTACACTGAAGCTTTGTCACACACTGGAGAGTGAATAATTAGAAATCTCCAGGGTCCTCTAGGCCCTCCCTGTGCACTGCAGCAGAGCTGATTTTCTTCATCTTTAAACCACCCTGCAAGAGCAGTGTTTTTACCAGTCTTCGGACATTTGCCCCAGGGATGGTTCTCTGGGTTTCTCTGGCAATTTATTCCTTTGGGGAACTAATGAGTTCCTCCCAGAGTTTTGGCCAGACTCCTACATCTTATCTATGTTGAGAATAGCTTGTTTCTACTTTCTTAGTAACACTCCTTTGTATATCAACAGCTCTTACCTGTCATAACATCCTTCTTTGCCAGATTGCTTTTCCTAGCCCTCTTAAGCCCTACTCGGAAATCTTTCTTTTGTTACTGAATTTACGTTTTTTCTACTGAGAAATGACTAAAATGTCTCCCCAGCTTTAATGAATAATGAAACACTATACTCACGAAAATAATAATTAGCAACATAGCTAAGAATAAATCCATGTGTGGATCCGACTCCCAAAGGCAGCAGGAAAAGCTGCAGCCACGAACATAGATGGTGCTGAAAATAGCTAAGCACTTAGGGGAAAAAAAGAAGAAGAAAAAAAAAAAGCTTAGGGGAACTTATGAATGGCCAAGTGTCCTATAGATAGCTAGCAATCCACACAGATTGTTAAACACAGCCCTGAGTCTGGCTGCTCCTTTTCCTGTCAGCCTCCCCCAAATGCTGTTCAGCAGATTTAGGGGTTTTCTGAGGATGTCAAGAAGTTGTGTAGCTGGAGCAAGCTAGGACAAGTAAGATGGAGTGGAAGGATGTCAGACACTTTTCAGAGGTTCTCCAAGAGTTTCCATCCAGGCTCCCATTGTCCTAATGGTGAGCTTCCAGATGAGGGAAGAGGTGCCCACTGTGAGAAGAGCCAAATGCATGAGGATTTATGATGATGACAACCATTATTATTTCTACATCCTTGGGATATATCTCCCTTGTGGTGCCGGGAAAGGAAGCAATGAAACAAGCAACAGGAGTCAAGACAGCAGGACTGAGCAGAACAGAAGAAAGGTCACAAGGCAGCACACTGGTTTACAGAGGAAAAACAATTTAGATACTATAGGAAACAGCTTGCTTTCTCCTAGCACCATCTAAAATACAGAGCCATTTCTTGGTAGAGAGACATAATGCCTGCTTCTTCAGGAAGTCAGAGGACAAGGCTGGTTCTTGCCAGTCCAATCTATTGACCCATTAACAATAACAATACTAAGTCCTTCATAAGACACATCATTGGACTTAAGCAAACTGTACATCTGCTCAAATGAAGCAAAGATTATGGTATGCAAAGATTATGGTATGCAAACATCTGTGTTATGTGGCCAGGTTATGCCATTAGTTGTACTGTCCTTTTCAGACGGTCTGGTCCCTCAGCCATGAAAACAGAGACAAATCGTGCAAATTTCATTATAGTGAATGATTACATATCTAAAATTGTAGCCCAGGAGTGTGGGTTTTTTCTCTTTTGGGGATAACTCTTTCGTTTTCCTCCTTCCCAGTCAGAGAGAGGAACTCATATTGCATACCTATCACAAACTGCATGTCACAAACACACACACACACACATATATATAAACATACTGGAGTAAGTAATTTGCAATAAATCCACTGCCTGAAGTCCATTGGCATAACCAATTCACTAAATCCTGCTGAAATGAAATCAGAAATGACGCCTAGCTACAGACTATTTTCAAACAGATTAAATTCAACAGGAGTCATTTGGTCCCTTCCAGAAAGCAGGAGTTATGAATGTACAAACACTTTCTGTACTCTTTCAAACCGGTCGCTAACTCAAGCAGCCTAATCCTTAGTAATATCCAAGAGTACTCAGTGTAGAACTGAAGGACCTATTGGGGCTTTCAGGTAAATAACATTTTGATCTCAGTGAAAAACAGAGGAAAAAAGTTTCCACCTGTATTTTGCTTTGGTTGCAGAAGCAATTATTTTGAAGCCTGAAGAAAATACAACAGATCCCCCCAAGATGCCTGCTTTCCAGATTGTACTCTCACAGCACTTTACAAACATTCATGAATTATTAATATTGTAGTACACATTCCTATGCTTTAGCTGTAGTGGGCCAACACAAACTTGACTGAAAGAAGAATTAAAGGGCCAGGTTTTAAGGAATGAATGGTGGGATCTTGACAAATGCCTACTTGCCTTAATCCTATTGAAACCAGTGCGAATTAGGCACCAAGGCTCTTTGAAAATCCTGCTAGGCTCCTGCCAATATAAATCTTATTTGTTAGGACAGTTCTGTAAATTACCTGATACCACCCTGCCACTGTTTGGAACTAGGCTTGTAAATATCTGCTGAAAGATTGCAAAGTAAAACAAAGGAGCTTAAAGAAGACTTAAAGCGTTAGTAGGAAATCTGGATATTTGAAGCTTAGGAAACTCAGGGGTATAAAGGGATTACACTGAAATCCTGGTCCTACTTTTTGCGGTTGGAAGTTGGAAAGTTAAAATGCAGGAGGCAGAGGCTTGGCAAGGGAGAACAGAGGATCTCAGCATTGGGGCAGCCAACAGACGGCTGTCCTGCAGCACTGCCCTACCTTTGCTGCTGAATCCCTCTGTTACCCTGGCCCCCACTTTTCATGGTGTGATTCCTAGTGGTATGCTCTGCATCTCTGAGCAGCTGGCTTCAGACACCTTGAGTCTGATTTGGAGCAGTGCTGAGGACTCAGAGCTGCAGCTAACAGTAATGGCAGATGTTTTCAGACATGTGCAACTGAAAATAAAAAAACTACTGATAAAAGTCAGGTCCTCTGTTTCTCAAATTTAGCATGTAAAATGAGGGAGTCCTGCTGACCGAACTCTCTCTTTTGTGCCTCGCTTTGCCTCCATCTGCAAAAATGGAGTAAAAATACTCAATTGTCTCACATGGGTGTTGCAAAGATTGACTTAGTAATGTTAGGGATGTGCTCAGAATCACAAGACAGCCCAGCAGAAAATTAGTGTTTCTGATTTCAGAGCAGAGTTTGAATAGTATTTATTGAGCAAAGCTGTGGGGTCACACGCTGACTTATTATGAGAGAACAAAATATTGAATAACTGCTCATTAAGTGAGCACTGTCCATTCTGTGACCTGAACACGGTAGGAATCCCTGGAAAGAAGAGTAAGACGTGTTTCTGTCACCAGAAGTGTACTGAAATACATTCACAAGAGGAGACCATGCTGAGATTGCACAGGCAACTGCACTTCCAATATTGGCTAATTTTTTAGTAATTGACTTAGCAGCCTTAATGACTTTCTTCCAACACAGTTTCTTTGTGGTCTTTTTCACACATATACTAGTTCATGTTGCAGCTGAAGCCTAGCAATGCAAGATAATTCAACCTTTACCCAGATTTCACTTTCTAAAATGCAGTTAACTAAATCAAACATCTTGGCCTCATGAGCACCTTAAAAATAACCTTCCACTGTCCAAGAGGTGTCAAAGCCCTATCCAGTACCTTAGGCGGGGTGAGGGATTTTTCAACAAGTAGCTCCCAGGCAGAGAACATCAACAGCTCCCTGGGGTCCCAGCACCCAGTGTGGGATGGGGTGAGGCTGGGTGCCCAGCTGAGTCCAGGGCTTGTAGGGAGCTGTTGGCCTCAGAAGCCCCTGAGATCTTCCTCCCACATGGAGATACTGATAAAAAAAGTAGTCCTAACATAAGCAGCATGCTGTTAGAAATATGACATATGTCCACTGTGGGAGTCATACTTCAATCGCTCAGTATCTGCCTGTTGCTTAAAAGCCACAAGTTGGCCACCCTTGAATTAGGTGAGGCAGGATTATCAGTGGAAAATGACACATTTTTCTTAGCAAAAAATAAATTAATAGAAAGTAAATCTTATCTGGCAATTTAATAAGTGCACAATTACTGCATCAGGGAAAAGCCCCCTAAAGATTTAATGATTTAATACGTAGAAAAAGCTACCGAACAGAGAATTACTTTGTTCAAAGGATCAGTTATATCCTTGCCTAGTTATCAGCAACTCAGTGGCTATGCTACAACATCAGAGCTGGAATAGCAGGGGTGCTGCAGGGCAGAAGCACAGGGCGTTGATAAAAGTGGAGCAAAGGAATGACAGAAATCCTGTTCAGCATTTTCCCGTGCTCTGTATAACTGAGTGCTATTTCACTGCCACTGGCAGCAAACCAACCTCTTGTTTACACCACAGTACTTGAAACTTGTAGTTTTTAAAAACTGTGCCCATCTCCAATTCCGATTAGCTTCTCCAGGCATTTCTGCGCTATTCAGAGTTTTCACAAACAAATTTCCAAACAGCAGAATCGCTCTGTACGGTACCCCTCAGAGGTACTCGGCATACTCTCTCTTCTGCTGCGCCTGACAGCAGGAAAAGCTTAGAGGGAAGTAAACATGAGAGAAGTTGAAAAATTACAGGTTGGGGATATCAGCATCGATGATACCATACTGTGTAAAGCTGAGATGCAATGAATCATGTGTGAAAGATGGAACTGAATGGGGCTGGAAATAGGGAGGCAGAGCAACGAGGAGCACATTTTGGTCTCTGCAGGGACCAGTCAGAACCACAGAAGAGAAAGAGAAGGAAGCAAGCCCTGCCAATGGGACCACTTCTGCACTTTGCAAGATGGAAAGGCTGGCCTTAGCTTGGTAAGGGCCCTTCAGCTCTGGAGTGGGTGCTTACAAGTTACGGTAGCATCTGCTGTGATCAGTCCTGCTTCTTCTATGGGGAGAAGTCAGTGGACCAACACGATTGTAGATGCTTCCAACAAAATTATCTCCTCACCTAGTCCAGCGCCTTTTCTGCCTCCCCTTTAATTTCTGTGCTGTGGCGGTGTACACTTCTGTGACAAAGCCAGAAGCAGGGGTTGCCCCAGCGGTAGGCTGAAACCCCATCTGCTTTGGGAGCAGTAGGGACTACAAAATCCCCACCACCTCACAAATGCTAACACAAGACCTACATTTCCACTACCTTCTTGGCAAACATGCAGTGAGGTTTGGACCAGAGAGACAACCACATGTTCACTTTGGTACAAGGTCTCTTTCTTCCCTACACTGACAGCCTCTCCATTTCCTTTCTGGAGGAGGGACAGCGGCCTTCCTCCAGACTGCCAACAGAACCTTCTCTTTTGGCCATCTACACTGCCTCTAGGAAGTATCTGTCTGGATCACTCGCCCTTGACCATCAACTCTGCATCAATCCTGACAGCCATAGGTTTAACTCCAGAGGAGCAGGAGGAGGGTCTCTTGGGCTGCCATGGAGGGCAATCTCAGCAGAAGGTCCTCAGAATGGGAGACAGGGTATCCTCACCAGGCATAGGCTTCAAGCCATAACCAGTGACTAGATTTGACGGGTTTACAGTGTCACACCATGCTGGCACGCCTCAGGACAAGAGACATAGGCACCATTCCTCTTCCATGCTTACAGAGTGCCGACAAACTGCTTTTTTTCCAAGACTTCTTAATTTCTGTACTGGGATTTCTGTATTTCCGTTTCAGTCTCTTAGCAGTCTCTGCTAAGAAAAACTCTCCCTTGAGCATGTGAGGCTGCTTCATGCCCCCCTGGGAGAAGTAAACTTTCTTCTGAATATAATTCATGGACAGAGAGGCCTAGGAGGCAACACATAATTTCATCAGCAGCCAGCATATGTAGCAGTGGTAGGAAAAATTCCCACCTGTGCCTGACCAGAAACTTGTGTCCCAACTTATGCACCAGAGATTTGAGGAAGGCAGTACAGACATGCATAGTCTCCACAAACAACAGCATATTTAGGACTAGGGAGAAACCCCAGGCAGGCTCTCATTAATAAAAATCTATGATCGCATATCACTGAGGTTCTTGCCTCTTCTCAGGCTTCCTTTTAAGCACAGTTTGAAGGTTCTGACCTCTTTCTTAAGCCCATCCTGGCCTGGAGCTTATGTTCCAGACAGGCTGCCTCTCCTGCTGCAAGCACAAGCTCCCAAACTGGAGATCCTCCAGGGCCGCAACCGAGAGCCTGAAGTTCATGAGCAAATCACCAAGGTCAGGACATAGGACCTGTAATATCATAGACTTGCTTGCTTCCTCAAGTCTGCAGCTCAGCCCTTCCTCAGGAGATCGTCCCATGGAGTCCTGTAGGCAGGTACACACCCCAGTCCCACAGACACAAATATGAAGCGACTGGCAAATAAAGCAAACAAATGATTTGCATTATTCAAGCTATTTCTTCCAGGTGAGGAGAAGGGAGGGGAAGAAGAAAGGAACAAACCCATACTTCTTCTGTCATTTCTAGATTAAATCATGCAGGGCATGTGAATACTAGTTTAAAAGCTATTGGTTGTATATAGAGAAAACAGGCAGAATGACTTCAGCAGATAATTCCACTTTCTTCTGTGCCTCAGTTTCCTCACATACAAAGGGAGTAATAACGAGAGTGTTCCAGGCTTGATTTGTTAGGGAGCTAAGCTGACATCTTCCGATACCAGTGAAAAGTGTAGTACTAGTTTCAGTGGTAACACATTTGGCCCATTTTTTCCCAATTATTTTGCAACTCATCCTTCACAGGCACAAGCACAAAGTAGCGTGACTCATATATTACATAAAAAGCCTGTTTTACAAGCATCTTTCTGGGCACATATTAAAGGCTGAAGCAGAAAATGTAAAATGGAGACTACCTCGAAACCTTGCTTTGACTGCCTTGTGCATGTGCCTTTAAACAGTCTTTATCACATCTTTTTTTTTCTTGCAAGTCTCCCCCACCCCGGCTACTACAAAGGATAGACAGAGCTCGCTGAGTGGGTAGTGATTCAGTATTTTCCCGTTATCCTAATTTCAGGCATGGCAAAGTGCCTTATTTGTCACACATCATTCAAACCCATCACTGAATGTGGAATGCTAATTTCCTCATGATCTTATTTCTGTGGTGCTATTTTGCCACAGTATCTCAGTGCTTCACGAGCCTTAATGGATGTTCTCCTGGGAGGTAGGTGGGGTTCTTATCTCTATTTTACAGACAGTGAAATCAGACATAAAGAGGATAAGGTCAAAATGGCCAGAGCACCCAATAATTTTGGGTCCCTAATTTGCGATGCCTTGGATTAGCACTTCCCCAGCTGCATGCGTGTTGAGAGCAGAACTCCATACAATACCAGCTCTGAACTTCTGTAAGTCAGACCCCAGGTGTCTCAGACTGAGAACTCAGAAGATGAGAACACACCAATTAGTGGCCACCCATGGAAAACCTCATTTATACGGCTTTTTCATATCACATAGGAACTCATGGCAAAAGGAAGGAAAAAGCCTAATTCTTCAGGGCAGTATTCAATTGTCAAAACATGAGACCATTCTTCTGTTTTTGAACAGCCCCTTGCCCAGTTCAATACACAACCTTCATCACCGGCAGTAAATGAAAGAGGAGACCTACAGAAAACACTTTCATTTATGGCAAAACTCATTCAGACCCTAAGTATATTCCATTCCGTGCACTGAATAAGACAGGGATCCTACTGAAAAAAATATATACCAGTATTTGACCTTGTAATTAAGGACCACATCATTATGCCTATACATGAGAGAAGACAAATTAAAATGGATAGGCAACCCTTTCAATTAATTCTCTGTATTCTAAGTGTTTAACTTTAAAAACTCCATGTATGCTTAGCAAAAGTGTTTAATCTCTTATTTTAAAAACATAAACTAAAAAGGAAGAAAACTGGAAATTTAATCATTTGAAATCATAATGGCATTCTCTTTCCTTACATTATAAAGGCGCAACTGTTGCTAATTAAATGGTTGCAAAACTCTTTACATTTTCAAAGCTTTATTGTTCTTATCTCAACAGATACAGCCAAATAAATTAAAAAACCACAGTGTCTATTTGAAAAAGACCCCTACCAAGAAAATTCTTATCCAAGCAGGGAAAGCTCAGCAAAATTTTATGTAGTTGAAAAGATTGTCCTTGACTATTACAGTTTATCTCACCCCCCAAAAGTTGGGTAATCCTGACTATAGGCAGGGTGTCTTGTTCCCCTTCTTGTGTTGTGTAAAGGCTTTGGAATAACCAAAGAAAGGATATCTTCCTGAGGGTTGTATGGACTCAGCACGTGATAATGGGAGATACCACAGGTCACCTTTAGTTTTTCTGTATTCTCATGCAGCAGTAGCTCTTCTGCTGCAGAAGAATATATCCAGTGAAGGTGAATATTATATCTCAGCATGTTTTCTTCAGTATTCCCAGCAACCACTGGGACACATCATAATGGGAACAGAGAGGATTAAGCACTGAAGGTGAGTGCTAGTAGGGGTACAACACTCCAGTTGGGAATTTCTGAGTTACTGCCATATAAACGCTTTGAGACAATTCATGTCAGGCAGGTAGAAGAAGCCACCAACTGATAAATCCCTTGTAATAATTCTCTCCTGAGGATGATGAAAAGGAAACCTCAGTGTGGAGTTCCAGCAGATGTCCGTGCTCAGAAGATGGATGTTGAAACAAAGTCTAGGAAGAAGGTGAGATGCCTTGCAGAAACCATAGTCTTCAGTCCACTAGAAAATATGGGGAGAACTAGGCACCTCAGTATCACAGTACACCAAATAAATGCCTTTTGAACATGCCTATAGCAAATGCTGAAGACAGAGCAACATCTAAACTGTCAAAGTTTTGGCATCTTACTCTGGGTATCTGGGAGGCATCTTCTGTTTTGGATTCCAAGCCTTGAACCCCTTCCCAGAAAGAGGCAACAACTATAGTTCCTCTCTGACAGCATGCAGTAGATAGGTATTTATCTAGTAGCTCACTGGAGAGACTAGCTTCCCTAAATTACAGGAGATGTTGATTCAGCTCCCTACTGTAGCTGAAAAGATCTCAAGTCTTGCCTTCCTCCTACAGAAGACTATTTAGAGTAAGCTGCTCCTTGCCTTTCCTGCTTAAGCTCTTAGGCTTTTCTTCATGGAAGAATTAAAAAAGCATGAGACCAGAGACAGAGAGAGCACATAAGTAAATATAGCTTTATAGCCTACTGGTTAAGCACTCTTCTGCAAGAGGACAGATTGGGTCTAGTTCCTGCTTCAGTGAATATTTTGTACTAATGATACAAAATAGTGTTGAGAGAGCTCAAGAGACCATTTAGCCCATCCTCTGGTCCAGAAGTACCTCCTACAGTCCTTCAGTGACCGGAACTGACAGTTTTCTCAGACAACCAGTGCATCACCACCCTTTTGAACTCCCCCTGAAGTCTAGTCTGAATCACACTGACGGCCCATTAAAAACCATTACTCCTTGTTTTATCCACCCTGAACAGGAAGAACAGATTATTCCCATTTTCTTGCACTCACCACACTAGCATTCTCACCTCTCTCAGCCTTACTCCTTTTAGGTTAAACAACCCTAATTACTTCAGTCTTTCCTCACAAGTTATACTTCCCTTGACCTCCAGCAATTCTCACTATCCCAGTCTGCACTCTCTCTCACTGGACCACACTTTCTTAGAGCACAGTAGAGGATTAAGGCATGACAATTCACCTGAGACTTACCTGTGCTCACCAGAGCTGAAGGCTTATTAGAAGTGTCTCATAGCCTATACTCCCATTTGCACAATCTGGTAAGATGATGTTTTCTTTTTTGGCAATAGAATGATGTTCTAGACTAACACTGAACTTGTGGTCCTCTAGAGAACCTGTCTCTCCCTCCTGAAGGATAGCTAGCTGGCCTGTTGGCTCCCATGGACAGCTGGCTGCAATTTATTAATCATTCCCAGGGAGAGCACTTTACATTCACTTCAGTACTGTTCAAACCAGCTCCTTGGTTTGACAAGCTTGTTCTGAATTCCAGTAATTTTCACCAGCCTATGCCTGTTTTATACCATCTGCAGATTTTAAAAAACACTTCCTCTAGACAGTCATCCAGGTTGAAATTAAAATATAAAGTACAATGTACTTAATGAAAACACGAAACACCAACAGGCCGCAGCTCAAGCTTGTGGCAACCCGCTCGATAGAGTCTTCTGTTTCGACAGGAAATCAGTGAGAATTACTGAGTAGGATTATCTACACCAGTTCTGCATCCCTGCTGTAATGTTTTCCTTTGGACCATGTTTCTTTGCTTCATTTATGATAAAAGCCTGTGAGATAATGTCAAAATCCTTACAAATGACAAGGTATGACAATTACTTCCCCTGTACCTACAAGGCTTGTATAGAAGAAAGCTAAATTAGTTTGACATGATCTATTCTTGACAGATCTGTACTGGCTCCTAATAATCTCCTTTATTTGATTATTTCCACCATTTTTTTCCCTCGTTCTTTTTCAGCCTTCTGACACCTCACCCAGCCTTCACGAGTCTTCAAAGCATTCAAAGCTCGTGGTTCAGAGATTGCTTCCAACAGCTTTGTAAATAAGCCAGGACAATTTAAAACAACCATCTTACATCAATACATCTGGACTTGTTCTGCCCTTTTCCTAGATTCTGATCTTCCTCCTTTGTGGCTCCTATTAATTGCTTTAGCCATCAACTTGCAGTTGACCATGTTACCGGAGACACGCAAAATGGGCATAAAATGCTTTGGCCTTATTGACAATGTATGATGTAAAGCTTTAACCAAAGCTCTTCCCTCCCCTCCATGAGTACCGTAAACACTAAGGTAGAGAGTCAGGATGATATTCTTCCACTCTCTTGCTCTGTCCCGATTAATATTTTATTTGTATGTGCAAAATAGATCAGCTTCTCCAGGAAACACTGGTCCCAGTATATTCTACAGCCTAATAGCACATTCTCCTGGGAGGTGGGGGTAGAGACCTACTGAGGCAGAGATGGTATATTCACCATATCTCTGGGTAAATTCTTTAATCAAAGTGTTTCTGGAGAAAAGGAGGGTAGTACATTCCTTTCCTCTTGGATGCATTCTGTGCGGACACTTGTCCTGCGTGCTCAGCCAAACTTACCTGTTTTGGCTGTGCAGGGAAAACACCTGGAAGAATACATGTTTTGTAGATCCCATGGTAGCTTAGCTGTTAAGTAGGTACTGAGCTGATTATTGCTTATAAAACTAAGGATCATCTAGGCATGTCAGTAAAAATGCCTTTAAATGTTGAGGGGACTTTACAGGTGTAATTATCTTAGGACTTTAAGCACCTCCACAGTGAGAAAGGAAGGAAGCTCTAAAGCTCTACAGCCTATGAAAAACACTTCTAAGAAGGTAGTTGAACTTACAACAATCCCTTATTTCTCAGTTCAGAACAATGATAAAATACTGTGATACATTTCAGACTCCTCGTCAGCCACACCCTAATTAAAAAGTAATGAAATTCTGCAAGAGAAGATATTGTCTTATGGTATCTCTTCCTGAACTGTGGAATCATATGACTCAAAGGAAGAAAACAAAGAACATAAGGAAGAATTAACTGAATTTTAAAGCAAGATTTGCTAAAAGTCCCTATAATGCATTAGGGCTCATTTTTCACTGATTTGTTAATTCTGTTGTCTTCCACAGAGTCTTGTACACTGGCATCATAATGGAGGGTTCTTTTTGCTGCATATCTAATTTTACCATATAAGAGGGAAATTCAGGTATTGATTCACATATTAACTTTGCTAACTATCCTCTGGAAGTTATCCGACTTCTGCTTACTTCATGGAGGTTTCATTTAGCTTCAGTTCTTCAGTTATTTTGGGGCGAGATCTTCTTTCCTTACTCCATTTGTCCTTTCCTTAGGATTTAATCTCTTCTAGCTGGTATTCTGACTGGAATTTAAGATACAACAGAAAGTCCGTTTTCTGGATCCTGTGCTTTAGGTGGGACTGCTTGCATCCTTATCATGCTTTTGACTGCAATTTTAACAGTCAGCATTAAACACCAATTTTCTGTTGCGGGCTTCTGTCCTCAAAACTCTACGTAGGGCTTGAAGTTTCTCTGGGTCTTCCACTGGAAATGCAAACAGCAGTAAGACTTAAAGCCACTGGTTTTATCTCTGATCAGGCAAAGTCTCCATTCTGGCAGATTTCAACTCAGCCTGTGCAATCCAGGTCTTTGCAAGCTGCCAGCCTGACTACTCCAACATAACAAGCTAAGAATTAAAATCTTGACCCTAAGAAAGGCGCCCTCAGTTCTGAGGAACACAAGCGCCATTTCAGTGCAGCTCTCCAATCTAAAGTGAAGTGTCCTGGCTGAGGATAAACTTTTGGTCCAGCTTCTAAAAGCCCCTTTGACTCATTTGCCCATTGTTCCAGTTCCCCCTATACCAATATCACCTCCCAGCTGCACCACACTTCTTGGGCACAGGTGATGCCCTCCTCGCATTTTCTCAGCAGGTGATTTCCAGCAGCAGACCTCACTCTTACGTGAAACTAAACAGCTGCAAATTTTACTGTCAGCAAATCAGCAAGTGATACTTGTTTCTTTATGTCTACGCTTCCAAACCTAGATGATTTTTGTTGAATTATTTATAAATCCATCACTGAATACCTTATTCCTAAAGCTGTGGGCAGACAGAAGAAAGAAGGATAAGAGAAGAACAATGGTCAGTTCAAAACCATTGTGGTTTACATCCTGCTGGATTCAGTTTGAACTAATATAAGTGACTGGCATCTTGTGCAAAAGAGTAAAGCATAGTACCATGCTGCCCAGCCCGCTCACCCTTGAGTATTTAACATTGCAGATTTATAAGGTCATTGAATACTATTAATAAAATAAATGGATTAGACTCCATTCAATAGTCTGATGAACTGGATGCCGATTGATAACTGTCTTAACAATTGTAAGAGTAATCGAAACTGTAAATTATTCTGGACATCACCAATTATTACAAATCATTCCAATTCATAAAAACTCTGAAGTTCCTGAGACCACAGTTTCACTCCTAGGCAATTATGAGAAGAGTGAAATAAAGCTAGCTTCAGAGCTACGTTCAGATCCAAACACACTCCTCTGCACCCCTAAATTTTAGGAGCATTCAAACCAAGTAAGTAGGATTCTTTTAGAGCCTATTAGCTTTACTAATCACCAGCCTTTACAGAAAGGTGTCTCCAAGAGAGAGAATGTTTAAATATTGTGAGATGTCCCACCTTTCTATAAATAGAGATATACTGTGATTACGGCTGGAATTAATTCAAGAAACTTCAGAAGTAAGATGAGTAATGAATGGGACTGACATTTATTGCTTATAATTTAAAAGAATATAAGTACATCCTGGCTTCCCTTTCGAGGCATCAAAGCCAACCAACCCCAGTGGGAGGAAGGCAGGCTCAGGACATCCTCCCTTCAGCCAACAAGACAGCTGGAGCACAGCCTGCCACCCAACAGTGGCATTATTAGCCAAGGGACAAGCCCAGAAGAAGTGAGAACCCTCAAGAAAGCAGGAATAGTGATACTAGTTTGTTCTGCATGCATTTCTCCTGTGGCAGCCATACCCCTCCCCAGCTGCCTGCTGGGGGTGGGCAACATTTTACCTATGCTAACAGCAACGTGATAGGTGAAGGTGCACCACTTCGCTGTCTCTGTCTGCAGGTGCTCATGTGCAGTAGCTGTGACAGCTGTGACAGCTGAAGGAGAACTGGGGAAGCTGCAGAAGCAACTGGAAGCACAAAGGGAGAACTCAAGTAGTTTTCCCTTCTACCAGCTTCCCTTCTGACATCAGTGCCAGGAAGGGTGAAGGGCATAAGACCCTGGTGGTAGCAGCTGATGCTGCCAGCAGGAGCCCCCAAGAAGCACAGCCTAATGGAGGGCTGGTACCCAGCTGGAGGAGAGAAGCAGCAGGAGGATTGTATGGTCAAGGGAGCAGGAGGAAGGCGAGGAGCAGAACAGATGGAGAGAGGAGACAAAATGAATAACAGGCAGAGACAGCAGGATCAGTGTAACTCCAAAAGCACAATTTCCTTTTGTTACATTAAAAACAAATTGCTATTTTCATTACACTATTCCTCCATCACATACACATATTGTAGGTTACTATAGGCTGGATCATTATGATGGTAGGGGAGGAGCTAGCACACTGGTGAATAGCAGGGAGAAAACTAAGTTGTAGCCCTAATCTCAGGCTCTGGCCCATAGTAATTAAGCCTGGGTCTGAGAAAAAAATCAATGGTTTGTGTTAGAGGAACTCAAGTGGCTAATAAACATCCCAGCACTGCAGGAGTGACTGAGGATGGATAAAGCAATGCTTTGCCTGTCTAAAGCACCTCTCACCTGAGGGCATCTGAATCCTTTTTTTTTTTTCTTCCCACACACTAATTATTTAGTTTCCAAATTAAAGAAGCATCTTGCAGAGACGGCCATGACAGGCAGAGAAACTGTCCTTAGATCAAGTCAGAAAGCAGGTTAATAGCACTGCTAGGAAGAAAAATCAGCTCTCCCAAAACCAATTCCTATATACTAACTACTGGCCTGTGGTGCTTGCAACCATGAAAAGCCGTGGAGTTTTACACACACACTCAGCAGGTGATAGAGAGAGCCCTAAGAAAATATAAACACCTTCTCCACATGAAGCCATCCGAGCTCTGAGGCTACATGTCACCTCCCAGCGTGCTCAGGAGGATCTTGGAATTATAGATGAAATGAACATGGATGCATTCCAGACTTCAACTTTGGACTTCAGATGTTGAAAGCTGTTTCACCCAGATACCTGCTCAGGTATTCCCACAGCAAGGTATTCTGGTATTTCCACCAGCAAGGCATGTACACCTTCCACTTGGCCCTTCTGGATGATCGACCTCCTCTTACCAGCCTGACATTCTCCTGTGTAGAGCTACTGGGCTATGGTGGTTGTCTTACAGCTGGACACCGGGCCTTCAAAACTCAGACGCAGCTAGGTATGGACTGCTGCCAAATCTATCCCTGAAACTTGTCGAACTCACAGCAAACAGGGAAATCACACAGCGACTTCCAAAGAGCATCAACAGAGAGAGCTGCCATCAAAAGGTTTCCCATCCTCAGGTGTCTTTAGTGTGGAACTGTCACCACAGCTATCGCTCATTCTCAAATCCAAATAAAGTCCTCCCTGTGTAGGGAGGGAGCCCAAAGCAACAGAAGAGATGCGAGTCATTCATGTGAAGGAGGAGGGTGCAACAGGAGAGTTGTACAGAGGGAAGAATACACGGACCAGAAATGCATGGACTGAGCAAATGGCAGTCACTACTGCACCACCAGCCTACCCGGAGCATGCAGAGGTCTCAGGTTATATGTACTTTGTGCTTGGGCTTCATACCATCTCAGCCAAAAGCAGAGGCAATCTTCAGGCTATGCCTGCTCTTTCACCTGTTAATACACCCACCCCTCAGCATATACATGCCTGCTTGGTACAGACTAGGCAGAGCCCACTTACACCCCACGTTAGCTGCACATGGAGCAGATGAGAGTCATTGACGGGAGCACATGCCTCGCAGCATGAGGCCAGCGAACCCAAGCAGGTATACACATCCTTGATTTCTGCCATGCAAGACTATGAGCCCGCTTTCACCTTGTGATAGGCAAAGGGCGCAGTTCACCTTCTCGCTAGCACAAGAAGGCCTTGCAACTTGGCAGCTGCCAGGAGTGGGGAATTCCTGCTCTCAGGGAAATGAGGAGAGGGAAATATAATGTCTGTGCAGGGTGGCTACTAGACCCTGGGATGGCATCACAGAATCCATGACAGCTGGCCTGAAATGAGAATGGATATGAGGTGAAACCTCTTCACACTTTCTCCTTCTAGTCAGTCAAAGCCACAGGACTGGAGGAGGGCTCCCTCTCATCCCCAGGAGATGCCCACTCTGTCAGCATGGCATGGGCAGAATCTGGAGCTATCAGCCCATTTTCTCATGTTGAGGCAGGAGCAGCTCGGAGATCATTCAGACACCCTCAGCACTGGGCCAGGACAAGCCCTCAGGCAACACGTGTTGGCTCCTCGGGCTGCACACATGTACCAGCCTGGCACAGGCAGACACAGGATTCAACGCAGTCCTCTCAGCACGGATGCCTCTACGTACTGGTGGGTACTGCCTTACTGGTTTTTACTGGGAGTCTCATTCAAGAGCAAGTGGCAATAGGTGATTTGGATCAACAGACTGGTTTCTTTCCCACTAAGCATTGCCACTGTCCTTCTGCCCCTGGAAACTCTGGCTGCAATTAGTTCCCTAGGAGGGGGTTTGTCTGTGCCATCAAGATCAGTTACATTATGCGATCTAGGAGAAATCAATGTCTCTAATAGTCAGCAAAGGCAGCGGAGGAGGACAGGGTGATGGGAGGGGTGTTTCTCTGGAGACACCCTTCTCAGGACAAATCCCAGGGGTACCGCCCCAGGAAGAGAAATAGTAAGGACCTGGAGTAATTAAACTTCCACACAGCAATTGTTTACTGGAAGAAGCACAGAAACCACTCCGTGTCTCTCAAAGGCAGAGGCTGTGGCTAGGCTCTCTCCAGGTGCAGATGAAGTGCCTCTGCCCTGAAGTCGATGGCCTGTGGTGATTTACACTACGCTGGCAAGTGGAGGGAGGAGGGGCATGGATGGACACCTGTCCTTTAAAATACCCCTTTTCCTCTCTCCACATTGGTGTTTAAAGGTAAGAACATGCCTTGCAAGTTTGGAAGCGTCCGGATAGTGCAGCATAATTAAGTTATTCTAAATGAGGTCCGAGACATTTTAATATCCTGAGGCAAGAAAACCTTAACTCTGCATGCATCTCCCTCTCTGTCTTTCTCCATTTCATCCTTCCTGCACACCTCTGCAGTTCCTGGAATGACAAGACACCTCGCCGGCTGGCTGTAATTGCTAGAACAGTTCCCTAATGCTTTCTCCTTCTCCAATTGCATTAAACTGCATCTTTAGAGGTACAGCCCTGTTTATTCATGCTGCTCGTGTGGAAGGGGAAAGAAATGCAGACTGCCTCTTCCCCCCTCCCTCCTTTGATTTGATGGGTGTGGCAGGTTTAAACCTTTGCAGCCGCTGGCTCTCCAGCACTGGGGTGAGGAGGAGACGACAGAAAGGGAGGGCAGCCGTCGGACATGGCTGGTGATGAATGAGACTCATCTCACCCACAAGTGGGAAACCTGCTCGCGGGTTATTGTTTAATCACTCATGCAATCCAATACTGAGCACATACCCCCATAACGTCCATCTGTTCTAGCATGCAGTGCATGCAATGCTTGCATTTCTAGCCACCTATCTAACTACCCAGCTCTGCATAATACTGACTGCATCTCTTGCTAGCAGTAAAGGTTAAGTTCAATTTTTCAGAAATTGCTTGACCCAGTCTTTTGGTTATGCCACCTTTTAGCTGAATATTTTGTGGGCACAAATTCAGAGCAGCAGTCACCTGTAGGCAGAAACGACAAGACCAAGCTATCTACATCTCTCATGGGCGGCCACAGTCAGTCAGATACTTCACTTTTCACATCGGCATCGCACCCACAAGAAAGAATAATCTGCAAGGTATGAGTGTGTGAACATATGTGTCTTTGAGGGGCGGGAGGGCAGACACATACAGGCACACCTAGACACAAATGTGAAGAGATTTCTTCCACGCCCAAGTCTGTCATTTCAACGTTTCGCTCTTTAGCTGCCAGAAAGGCGGGACACCAGGGGTTTCCCCTGAAAAATAATTTGAGGAGAGCTGTCTTTATTTTGGGAAGGAAACTCCTGCCTGTGCTGAAGAACCCATTCCATCTTTTTCTCTCTGTGAAAGGTTTGGGTGGGGACAGAGGAAGAGCACAAGCTGAAAACCGAGGTCTTTTTCTTCTCCACATTAAAGCTTCCTCCGGCGCATCACCAGCTTTGCTGAGCAAACTGCTCTATCGCCAGTTTGGCGATTGTGGTATGTGTTCAGGTACAGGAGCAGGAGCTGGGCTCTGAGCCCAGGAACATCCACCGAGTATGCACGGACAGGCACATACAGGCTGTATGGCTGCATCAGGCTCAGAAAGCATGTGCGAATGAGTGCATGTGTGCGTGTGCATATATGTGTAGTACAGACGCGAGCGACCGGAGAGTGGAGATGTGTGCTGCCCATGCACGCGCAAAGGGGTGTGTACCATGCGGTGGATTAATGTACAGAGTGGGAAGAGAGGACTATGTGCGATCAAGATACCTGCATGCCATGCATTTCTAAATATGTGAGAACACAAAAACGACAGGAGTAAACCCATAGAGATGTAAAGAACAGATACATCAGAATATTATTCAGGCGCTTTAATGCTCAACCTGTGATGATAGGGGCAAAATTATCCCCCTCCCCCAACAGCTCTCTTCTGACTCAAAAGAATTCCACAGCTACCTACTTTATTTTAAAATTTGCTGTGCGCCTCCGCCCACTGCTCTGTCACTCTGCCTCACTGTCTGCCTTCTTTCTCTTCCTCTGCTCTTTCCACCCCGTATTTGCCAGCTGAACGTGCTCTGCTGGCTGGCTGCAACATGTTTCCCCCCCAGCTATCACCACCTCCCTCCAGATTTTAGTGAACGTATCATTAATTGCAAGGCATTTGAAAAACCTGCATGGGGAAAAACACAGGATGACGCAGAGTGTCTTTCTATTCCATTCACCTGCCCCTCCCCATTATTCTACAAAATTGCTCCTTCATTTGATAACACACACATCTCCATTCAGAAGCACACTTTAACCTGGATTTTCTTTCAACACTGCGCTATCTACATTAACCGGAGTTACTCACATCAGTCTGTTAGGCTATTGCTCCAGAATACTGCAGTGCTATACTGTAAGAGATAAATGCACGCATATATGAAGAAAGTAACCAGCATGGTGCCGTGCCCAAGACTGAGGTTGAGTTTTGCACTCAGAACAAGGACCAAAGCTCTTTGTCACTACCTACAAATCCATAATTTGTGGAAGTTTCCAAAATGCTTTACAGAGATACCTGGGGCCAGTTCCTCCTCAAAGTTCCGACTGCATAAATCCTGCATCCTCCCAAGGAAGTCCAATAGGTTCAGCCAAAAAAGGCTCTCTTAATCAGGAGCAGGTTTGGGCTTTCACACAAATAGAAGGGGGTAGGGTGAGAGGGGAATGATCTAAGTAGCTTTTTTCCAAATTCCATTATCAATTTAGACATAAAAAAATTGGCAGTGAAAACTAGCCACCACCCAAACCTTCTCAACAATTCCCTTACAGGAAAAGCCAGGTGGTACCAGTAAAGAGAATGAACTGGTTTCCAACAGGTTCACACACTGTGAGCTTCTCTTATCCCACTCGAGTTCGGAGCTAACAGAGGCGTGGTCCTCTGTCTCTTTACCAGCTGGTGCACAGTTGTCTAACTGGTTGTACTATGAAGGGTATTGCAAAGAGGGTGACTCTCCCCCTCCCCTGGCTAATGCTTTTGTTATTAATTAATTGCTTTTTTCACTATAGCATAGATTGAAAAAAAAAGCTTCAGGTTAATTCTTGCTCAGATTGCTGTAGCACAAAACCATGAATGCACCTGTCCTCCGAGCCACCTGACAGCACATGCACATAAAGCATCTCTCATTCATCGGAGCGGGAGCAATAGACGCTGTTCTGACCAGGGATCAAGGCTCACTGGGCATCCTTTCTTTTTTGGCATAAGATGAAGAATTGCTTCCTTTATCTCCAAGGTAGAGCCAGACCTCATCACGTTTCTTGCCAGCCGCCCCC
>Ga0065711_1027780_pt1 | contig 46031 bp, 19 predicted proteins | sample Hoacrofraction12_FD_59098 | JGI IMG/M metagenome (GOLD analysis project Ga0065711, IMG submission 59098) | Hoatzin crop microbial communities from Cojedes, Venezuela - Epithelial fraction 12 v2 (version 2) | ecosystem: Host-associated > Birds > Digestive system > Esophagus > Crop | place... | reverse complement strand
CGGCGTCCCCCCGCAGCCACCGTCCCGCTCACCGGCCGGGATGTTGCCCGTGGTCGCCGGGCTCCTGCTCGCCGTGGCCGCGGGCTGGCGGGGGTCGGCGGCGGAGGAGCAGGAGAGCCCGCCGGGGAGCCGCTTCGTGTGCACCTCGTTGCCGCTGGACGCCGCCGGGACGGGCTGCCCGCTGCCCCCGGTGCCCATGCAGGGCGGCGCGCTGCCCCCCGAGGAGGAGCTGAAAGCGACGGTGCTGCAGCTGCGGGAGACCGTCCTGCAGCAGAAGGAGACCATCGGGAGCCAGCGGGAGGCCATCCGGGAGCTCACTGGCAAGCTGAGCCGCTGCGAGGGCGCCGACGGCAAGTCCGCCGCGGGGACCTGGAAGAAGGAGCTGGGCAAGGGCAAGGACACCATGGGCGACCTGCCGCGGGACCCGGCGCAGGTCATCGACCAGCTGAGCCGCACCATGCAGACCCTGAAGGACCGGCTGGAGAGCCTGGAGGTAGGGCCGGGGTGCGGGGTGGGCCGGCCTCCCTGCCTCCCTGCCTGCCCTCCCGCGCAGAAACTTGGGACGAGTTCATGGGGAACCGGGGCTGCGGATGCGGCCAGTGTGCTTGGTCTTCGTGGAGATAAAGCCAAACTGGCCAAGCCTGGCTTGGCTTGTTTGCTTATTTATCGGCTTGCTTTAGTGGTAAAAAACCTGAAGGACTCCTCTGTGAATGTGTTCTCCCACTGTGTGGGGAGGTTATGGTTTTCCTGCTTGTCACCAGCTTAGTTTCTGTATTAATGTGTCCAAGTCTCTCCTTCTGGGAGTGTGACTTCATGGGGTTTGAGGTATAAAGCTGGCATCTTGGGCAGTAAGACCTTGGCATGTGGTACTTCTCGTTACCAGTGGTAATGAGAAGACTGCGTTGGGCAGATTGTGAAGAGAAGATGAGGTGTTTAGAGCTGACATAAAGTGAAAAGAACCTGGTTCTGTATGCCTGTGAGTAGAAAGGCGATTTGGTCCAAGCCCACCAGTAAGTCACTTCCATGAGCCTTTGGCCAGTGCCCGTGGTTGAGTGGCACTCACAGAAATATTTTGCGGAGTGTATTCCCACAGGAATCATGCTGGGTGTTGTTTTGCTTTGCACACACTGAGAGCTGTGTGTGTGTTCCCCAGACAGTCAGTGGTGATGTGAGGATTGGTGAGTAACTTCCTAAAGGTTATTCTGTGAGGTCTGCTGGACTGCTTTTCAAGTACGGTTTTGAATGATTTGATAGTGCAACATCCTTTGATTACTGTTGCTGTGTTTTAGAGGCATTTTTTAGGGTTGTAGAAGAGAAACTCCACTAGAATAATATGGGAGGTGGAACTGTTGGTTTCTTAGTATCCTTAAAGATATGAGTGTTATTTGATAGGGTGTGGAGTTTTTGCAGTTCAAATAAAAGTGCTTTCTCTGGTTAATACTTACAGTTGATCTAAAGAACATCTGACTTCCTTACTTTACAAATTGAAACTAAGGAAACTTTCATTTGGTAGTTTTGCTTTTGAAGTAGCTTAACTTTTTACTTAAAAAGAAATTATAGTCTTTCTGTTTACTTACAGTGGCAAAGTCACTTGCAGTAAGTAAACAAAATTGAATAATCTGCCACACGTACCCTTACCAATGGGAGTGCATCAGACCTGGCTGCCTATATTGGCTTTATTGAAATTAAATGTGTGCAAACTCCTTCATATGAAATGCTGGAAGCCGCTAACAAAAGTGCCCTTTTGTTTCAGGACCTGTTTTGCTACAGTGCTGATAAAAGCACTGAACATGACAAGTGCTAAAAAGCAATGCCTCTTTTGTACTTGGAGAACTCGGTGATCTTGCTTTCTTCCCTTTGAATCAGGAGTATATCCACATTTCGCAGCTTCTGTTTTAGAAATGACAATTTTTTTCTCATTTCCCCTAAAGCATCAACTCCGAGCCAATGTGTCGTATGCAGTACTGCCTAATGACCTTCGAGAGATGCTTCAGCGGAGGCTTGGAGACCTGGAACGCCAACTCCTGAGCAAAGTGGCTGAGCTCGAGGATGAAAAGTCTTTGCTTCATAATGAGACGTCAGCCCATCGGCAGAAGACAGAGACAGCCTTGAATGCGTTGCTAGAAAGAGTGTCTGAATTAGAAAAAGGTAATCTGTGCAGAATCTAAATGCTTCCCTATGCTGATTAATTTTGTTTACTCCCTCCTTCTAGTGCAGTAGTCTAAATGTGGGCCTTGAGGGAAAGACGGTTAAGGTGCTGGACTAAATAGTAGGTGACAGTGCAAATACTTGGATTCCCTTTTTCCTTTTGTCACAGACATTGTGCTTGACAGGCTTTTGCATGACTTTGGCTTCCTGTCTCTTAGTTTGGCATATGTGGGTGGTTAGGATGAAATTCTTAGTGTTTGTGAAGCGGAAAGATCTACACAGAGGCAAGTGGAAATAGGAAGAAGTGTGTCTGGTGTCAGGTAAATACCTAGATAATGTCAAGTACATCTCTAAACAGAGCTGTCTTTCTTTATTTGGACTGAAAATCATACGGGCTAAATTATCACAGCTACCTTTGATGTAATGAATGGCGTTTTACATCAGAACCATATCCTGCTGCTTTGGAAGTATTGCTGATGGTCTTTCCTTTTTTGCTGGTTATAACCTTGGGTAACTGCAAATACTTGAATTGTCATATACCAAGCACATAACCTTCACAGTTTACAGTAGATTACACATGGTGCCACTGGGGGACATTCTCTTCATCCTAGTCATTTATTCAGATACTTCGATTAATTATTACTGAGATCTGTATGCATGAGTAGAGTCTATTTATTTGAATTAAAAATGCCCATGGAAAGGAGCTAAAGAACAAAACTATTGTTGTGTAGTGACTATATACACCTACAGAGTGGACTGTGTAGGGCTAGAGTACCAGTAAATATTGCTGCCCAATCTTTAAATGATTTTCCAAGGTGAACAGGCTCTTTGCTTAAAAGCAGCTTAATGGACATGCTTTTGAAATGGTGCAAACATACATATCTCATGAATTTTAAAATGCAGCTTAATGGATCCATTTCTGTAATATCTATTTTCATTTTAAAAGTGTGAAGGAGGGGGAAAAAAGAAGGATGAAGACAAGTTCTTCTACTGGCTCAGTCATTTACTATTGCCTGACAGGCAAGATAAAGCATAAACTGCAACTAAATTTCTGGAGCATTAGGGGCCTGTTGATGTCTTGCATGGCAAGTATTGCTAGTACTTTTCTCTGAAAGATGTGACTCATATTGGCAAGTCATCAGAAAGAGAAAGGGAGTGGTGGGAGAACAAGAATGTGTAACTTAATTTAAAAATAGCCTGTTCCCACCTTTATTTTTTGTGTGGGGAGAGACGGCTGTCTTAAGTCTCCAGGGAAGGAAAGAATTTGGGCCAGGAACCAAGACAGGCTTTTTTAGTGGTGTAATTTGCTCTCTATTACAGTGCGTCCTAGCTGTTCTGTGCCTTTGGTTCCTCTGTCAAATCAAAGTGAGCGTAATAATGATCTAAGAACTTAATGATTTTGTGGATTAAATGCTGACACTTTTGTTTTAAATGCCATATTGCTTAGCATTTCTTCCTGACAACTAACTAGAGTGTCATAAGCTCCTTGTTGTTCGGAGACTAAATAAACAGAGGAAAAAAACTCATCTTATAAAATGACACTATGAACAGATTCTTCTCTCTGCAGTTGTGACAGATAGTTACCAGTGGGGCAGAAGAGTTTGAAGTTTGTACAGTTGTACAAACTTTGTTGGGATTCCCAAAGTCTTCTGGTAATTCTTTCACTGGTTGTCTCCATCAACAGCAGCAGATGATGCATTAAAAAGCAGGACTGGGTGGAGGAATGATCTGGCAACTCATAGTGCCTGGACTTAAATGTGATTCCTAGCTTTGGAGACATGAACAGGTCACTTGCTGTGTCTAAATCTATTTTCTTCATCTCTAAAAGGGAATAACAATAATCTGTGACCCAAAATGATTCAGATTCTTTAGGAAAAGGATTGTCTTACCCTGTGCATGTGCCCATTGTCCAGAACAGGAGGACTTTGTTATCATTTGGACTTGTGGATGTTTTCAAGTCATGAGAACAAACTGAAAAATATAAGAAAGGTTAATATTGTTTGTTCTTTTCCAACCCATTATTGCTTCCTTAAGTTCTTTCACAGACTGACTAATGGCCTTAATGGAGTGTGTTTCTTTTCAGTATGTGAGATTGGTTGTACCAGCCTAGTGGAGGTTGCTAAACGTTAGCTCTAAGACCCTGGGGTGTTTTTTTCTTAGAATTTAGAATATTTTGTTTTTTGGTCTAAGTTGCTGAAGACAGATGTAAGCATCAGACAAGCTTTTTCTTCTTCCACCCCCTCGTTCTGTGAAAAATGCTGTCAAAACACTTCAGTTGCTTCTGAGAATGGGAACTGAGAGAATGCCAATGGTTTAAAAATTACATATGAGAAATGTGGCAACCTTTTGTGGCAACAGCTCTTTATTTGGATTGGAGTGAAGTATGGCAAGGGGACTGAATTTGTTTCAGGAACGTGAGTAAAAGAAATGAGTGGGACTCAGAAGAACAGGTTGCCGAGAGGTTAAGGGTGACGCTACTACAGAACTGTAGGGTTTTACTTTGTGGCACAATGTGGGTTTTCTCTCTTCTTAGTATTTAATTCTAGAAAATTACTTGTAAGCAACTAGATCAAAGTATACACAAACTATATAATGCAGAGTATTGCAACTTTAGAAAGTTTTGGTCTTAAGAGTTCTCAATTTTATAAACATATGTGTAGAATATCTGGCTGGTTTTATCACATCCTTTAGAGAAAGCTAAATAATAATTTCTGCTTTTATATTAAAACAAATGTCTAGTGTTTGTGGTTCCTAACTTTATATTGCATTTTTCTTCAGGTCGCTTTGAACTTCAGCTTTATGGTTTTGTTCGGATCTCCTCCTGATTTGTCTATGGGACAGAAATCAGTTCTACTGAATTTAACTCTGCTTCCTGTAATATGTCAGCTTTTTCTTATTTCAGACTGGCCACTCAAAATGAGAGCATAAACCTGTTTCTCAGCCTGCTATCTCTAAAATGGGGATGCAGCTGCGAGCTCCCTGTGTAGCAGCAGTAGCGAAAGAAACACTGTTTTTGAAGCACTGTGCTTTAATAATGAGCATACCAGAGAATCTATGTTTAGTGACAGTAAATATCTTTTAAAACGGTTTGAGTTGTTTGAAATAGGCAGGCCTCCAGCCATGAACTAAGCAATGAGGAAAGAAAATATTTAACAGCCTCTCATTAGTTGTCTGCCATCTATTCTTTTGCTCTGAATGAACAGGAAAAGTAAACCAAGTAATTAGCATGATGTGTATAAAACCTAGTTGTATTTTTCTGTGCTGCAAAATCAACTCAGTAATAGTACTTCAATATATTTTTTGTGTACCTCTGAAGTGATTAAAATTCCAAAGATTCTGAATATCAATGATATTGTTTCTTAACCTGAATTACAAATACATTGTTTTGTTTCATGTTAAAGGTTTTTCTTCCTCAATGTAATTATAGGTAACAGTGCATTTAAGTCACCTGATGAATTCAAAGTCTCCCTTCCTCTTCGCACAAACTACTTATATGGGAAGATCAAGAAGACTCTGCCAGAGCTGTATGCTTTTACTGTATGCTTGTGGTTGAGATCAAGTGCTTCTCCTGGAATTGGCACTCCATTCTCATATGCTGTTCCTGGCCAGGCTAACGAAATTGTCCTCATAGAATGGGGGAATAATCCAATTGAACTGCTAATTAATGATAAGGTGAGAATTGACTAACTTTTCTTCATTGTCTACATAATGAGAAAAAGGCCCAGACCCTTGGTACCTCACTAGTAACTCTTTCATTCTCTTTGAGAGAAGCTAGCTCTGGGCCTTTGAGATGGTAGCATCTACTTGTCTGTTGTTGTCCATCTGTTTGTTGCAAGTTCATACAAGTACTCAAAACAAAGTTGAATGGTACATGTATTTGTGTGTTGAGACAAAGCAGTGTGACATCTAGATGTGCACACACTTATGCATGTCTTCTGAATTTACAAGCAGATCTTGGCTTCTGGGGTTTTATGAAATAAAGCAATATTTGAAGCCCTGCTATTGCAAAACCTCTGAAATCTAAGCCAGTTGCAGTATTTCTGTCTTTCTAATCCTAGAAGTTCAGATATGTTAAAAGAATTTTGCAGAAGACAGAGCAAAAAGCATGTAATTGTGGCTGGTTTTGTTATGCGTAGTGACTGAACATCAGTTTAAATACATTTTTTCAGACTTTAGATACAAAAAGCAACAAATCTCACACTACTTCATACCACTGATGGTTTCTCACAAGGTTCAGAATGAGGCTTGAGGGAAAGAAGACCTGTTGAAATTTGGCATTAAAACAGGTTATAAATACTTCCTTTCTCCCCACCTTCAGTTAGGCTTCCTAGTAACTTGCTGCTCTCTGAGGGATCTGGTGTTTACAGATCTACAACACAACTCAGGTAGTTCAGTCATGTGGCTAGTTAAGAACTTTTAACAGTCCTGTCATTCTCCCAAATCAGTAAAGGTGAAAAGCCAAATATTTGTGATGTTTTGTGGAAGAGAAGGAAACTTGAGTCTGCTTATTTTTAGCAGTAACTTTTTCTCTTCAATATCATGTCTGTACTAATAATGTTCCATGAGGCTTTTCTTCAGCATCACAGCTGCTCCATAGCCCACTGCATTTGTGTCTTTATGTTGACTTGAGTAAGTTTTCACATCAAATTCCTAAAGGAGCATAATTCCTCCTTGTTTGGAGCCCTACGTAACAGTTCCTGCAAGTTTTACTGGAAGCAGGCAGATCCATTTGTCAGAGTTGTTACTGCAAATGGTGCAGGCAAACCCCAGATTTGTGAGCACTGGGTGGAAAGTTAGGACTAATCACTGAGATTTAAACAACAAATACCACAGATTAATATGCAGGATCAGTGGATTGATAGCAGCTTAGACTCTGGTACTTCTGTTGCTTGATTCCTGATGAAACAAAGGCTCACATCTAGAATAAAAAGCATGGTTTTATTCCTCAATTCAGGAGAGCTGGATGTGGATTAACTTCTGCTGCTGAAGTTTTTGCTTCTGAGGACAGAGTAAATACTGTCCCTTCTTAAATGTTGTGCTTGAACTGGTAGACTTTGCAACATGAATTATTATGTGTGTTTTTGTAGGTTGCCCAGCTCCCTCTCTTCATTAGTGATGGAAAATGGCATCATATCTGTATAACGTGGACAACCAGAGATGGAATGTGGGAGGCCTTTCAGGATGGAGAGAAGCTTGGCACTGGGGAGAATCTTGCTCCTTGGCACCCAATTAAACCTGGAGGTGTCTTGATCCTGGGTCAGGAACAGGTGAGTGAATGACAGTGTGTTTAGGGCTTAAAAAAAAAAATCAAACCTCCCCAAATAAACAGCAGTGTGAGAATTTCTTTGTTAAACACTTGATCCTGTGGTATACACAGTATCAGAAAGATTAAAACAAAGTAACAAATACTTAATGCAATCACACATTGATAATTTTATTTAATTTATTAAATAATTGGAATATTCATGTTGCAACTATTCCTACTCCTACTCTTAATGCTACACAGTGCAACTTTGTCAGTGAAATGAATAATGCCTTAAACCCTTTGAGCTGGATGGCTGGTAACTAGCAACGTGGCCACTGAAGTTACAGAAAAGGATGGAATTGGCCACTGCTGTTGTATGAGCAGTCAAAAAAGAGCTTGCTGAAAGAAGACCAAGCATAATTGCTTTGATTTGTTTGATTTTTTTTTTTTTTTAGCTGAAGCCAAATTGACTGTCCCCCGTAGCAGTTTACTGGTTTCCTCCCTTCCTTTCCTCTTTATCCCAAGAATCGCAAGAATGTTAGTCCTTGAGCCCTGGGATAGACCAAGGGAAGTGTGTGTATGGGGGCAAGGGGACGAACAACTATGAGCACTGGAGTGCTTGTAGGTAGATCAGGATCTTTTATAATTTGGCCTGCTATGGAGAAGTCCTTCCAGACTGAATTCTGCAGCTTTTCAGGTATGTAACACATCTTTAGCATAGTGAAGTCTGTCACTCATTCAGAATTTGATGCCTACTTTAAAGATGAGTCTGAAGTCAAAGGGGCAAACTCTAAATCAGACATTTGTTTCCTCATGAATGATGTAAGTAAATAATGCTCCTAATGTGAGTGCTAATAAAGTTTGAATATTAGTACTGCCAACAGAAAGCATTCATGGTAAGTCCTTTTTGAATATTGGAAAAAAAAACCCCAAACCAAACCCCCAAAGGATTTTGAATCTTGCTCTTCTATTTAACAACTCATTGAGCTATTGCCTATGAACTGTGTGGCTCTTTACATTCTTCTCTACCTGTTCTTTGTATGATTACACATATACTAAAAAATGAGTAGCAGGAAATAGACTTTCTCCAGGATTCCCAGGTTCACAATGGGGCAATGAAAAATTAGTTTTATTCTGATATTGATTTTAGTAGATACTTATCCATGACAGAATGGTAAGCTCAGAATCCTAATACACGCTGCATAGCAGATGCTCCAGCTCACTGAAGTGGCTGGCAGCTTTTCTGTAACTCTCTCATGATGTTTGCCTGTACTATGCTTTGTTCTAACCTATGCTATCAGTTTCGTGTTAGTTCTGATTGCACAAAATGTGTGATTTCTGTTCTTGAATAGTGGATTGAGCAAGCAAACACTTTTAGCCTTACACAGTAGCAGTTTGAGTTAGTCATTTGGTACAACCAGAAGAAGCCTGTGTATTTAGATTCAAAGATTGCCTTTTATAGGCCCTGCAGAAAACTGGTCAAGGGCTGCAGTTACAGTTTAATCTATAGCAATAAAGCTTTTGGAGTAACCTGACAGATCTGTGCAGTTCTTGCTGAAGTTCTCCTGTGCCAAGCTTGCAAAATGGGTCCAAAGTTAGCCTCAGTATTTAAAGCTGCCTTCCTGCTCTACTGCTTGTGGGCAGGGTTAGTTATGCGTAGCCTTTGTGTGATGGTATGCGGTCACTGCTGTTAGCCTTGAATTGTTTTGACACACTTCAGATTGGAGCTTTTAACTGTTCCATAGAACATCTTGTTCAGAGTAGCCCTTCTAGAAACTTGAAGTTGTTTGTCTGACCTAGCTCTGCACCTGCTAGCAGTGTGGCTGGGGAGCGAGTGTCTTCAAGTCTGAAGAATCAAATATTGAAATAACCTTCTCTAATCCTAAATCTTGTGTGCCTAAAGGACACAGTAGGAGGAAGATTTGATGCAACTCAAGCCTTCGTTGGGGAGATGAGCCAGTTCAATATATGGGACAGGGTATTAAAAGCTGAAGACATCATGAATATTGCTAACTGCTCTACCAACATGCCTGGCAACGTCATACCCTGGGTTGACAACAACGTTGACGTATTTGGAGGTGCTACTAAATGGCCTGTGGAGACATGTGAAGAGCGTCTGCTAGACTTATAGCTGCAACTGTTTCCCATTCAAGTGCCCCCTTTAGTAGGACAATCTTCTTTGCAATCTAAAGCACTTATTTTTCTCTCTGCCCTTCCCCAATCTTAATTCCTCAAAAGAATAAAAAAATTGAGTAAACTGCCTCAGTGCAAAGACAGCTGCTAGTCTGGGGCGTTGAGCCTGACAATGAAGGAAGCACTTCCTGGCTAGAGCAACCCTTGCTTTCTTATGACCTGATCCAAAAATATGCTTTGGCCTGCCGCAGCCTTTCGGTTAGGCCTGAGTTTAGTACATCAGTTCTTTCTGGCAGGGAGGGGGAACAGCCATGCACATGTTAACTATAGTGCTCCTTTTGATAATGTGCAGTGTTGACAAAGCACTAAGATTAACAGGCGAAGTATGAATCCTTCCTTCCAGTCTTATCGTCTCCCCTTTGAATTGAAGCCATTCTTTTTTAGCCCTTTTTAAAGAAAACACTTAATGCTTACACTACAGTGGTTATGGTTTAACTATGGGTAAAGCAGAACAGCCACTGTCTGAGTGCAAGGGTTGTGCTTTTTAATTTGGAGGTTAGAAATCCTTATTTTATCATAAGGAGGCAATGTATTTGAGACATACTATTCTAGTTCAATTTAAGGAGAGAGTGTAATCAGCATAGCTCTGTTGAAATAGCAATGCTTCAGGTAAGGTTCTGTCCCAAAGCCTGTCTCTGGCTAGCTGGGATCCCAGCGTCAATTGGTGGGTGAAAGATTGTATTTGTACTTTCTGTAGGCTGAATGTATTGAATTCGTAGTGACCTGGCCTGTAAACTTTTCTCTGTTTCTCTTGCTTTGGTCAATGTCTCTATTTTTTCTTTTAAATATACAAGCTGTGATTAAGTGAATTTCTGTTTTGCTTTGAAAGGCCTTTTTATGAGCAAGTGCCAAAGTTCAGTTTCTGCTTGCTGAGAATTGCTATATATTTTTCCAGCATAAGTCTTCTGCGCTGTTTTCTGTGTTACTATAATGGTCCTATGTAATATGAAAATGTGCTGATTTTTCAATTCTTGTTGACTGTCTCTTCTGTAAGCACTAGGCTGACTACTATATTTTTTTATCATTTTTCTCTCAATATTTTGCAAACAATGTTGCTGTTTTCTTGGCATTGATGTGGCTACTTGGTTTGTGGCTCGCAGATATCGAATGCACTGTACTGGGAAAGAGTTAATACTTTTGTTATTTAAAAGAAAAAGGATTTAAATGGGGGGAAGGGGAATTTATAAAGCTAAATATCATATTTTATTTTTCATATGTTTGAATTGTAAGAATAATATGGTGACAGTCCCATTTGTAGGATAAAGTTACATATTTCCATTAATATGTAGTATGCTGTTCTTAAAAGAAAATTCTTATAATGAACTTTTAATTAAAATGCACTGTAAAATGAGTCTTCTTTTAATTCCTTTGTAGTCACACAAGACACTGAATGTTCTCTCCTATAGCTCCTGTGAGCTCAGCTACTGTCTCTCTAGACTGATAGAAGTACAGCCCTATAGGCAGTTACCATTATTCCTTAAATGTCTTAAGGTGCAACCTTCACTGGGGCGAGGCTTTCCACATGCAGCTGTGGTGGGGTGGCTGGAGCTCAGACCTGCCTCCTGCCACTGCTGTCTCATGGGCACTGGTCTGTGACATGGCCTGGGGTACCGCCATTTCATTGGGGTGGGATGGGACACAGAGCATAAGGTCATATTTATTTTGACAGTTGTGAAAAGCTGAAAGTATGACCCCTTCTGGCTGTAAGTACAGGTTGTAGGCAACTTAGATGTCCTAAAGCAGTGTGAAAAGAACTGATCAATGATGAGAGGACTTGAAATGTGATAGCAGAGGCACTATGCTGGTGCAGGTTGTGAAACGCAATGTCCATGGGGCCTGCCAGTAAACCAAAGGCTCTGCTTGATAAGCTAACAAGTTGATAGTGCTCTCTGTAAAAGAACAACCAGCTGGGGCAGAAATGTTCATCCTGCTCTGCCATCCTTCTCTGGCTATGGGGAGTTTGAGGTTTCTGAGACATGTAACAACTTGATTTCAAATGTTCTCATTGTGATTTGCCTTAAAACAGACACCTCCCTGACCCACAGCAATACTTTCCCTGCCCTAAGAGAAAACCAAAATGCTCTCAATGTTGGAAGAATCTGTGCCCTAAGATCAGGGACAGTGCAAAATTCCCACCTCACATGAACTGGAGACCAGCAGAGATGTCAGCCCTCCAGTCACTGAGCCTTTCTTTATCAGCTTTTTTTCAAAAGGAGCTGAAGTCTGGAGTTACCTGTGCTGAGGTCTGCTCTGTCAGGAAAGAGCTTGTGTATTTCACTGTTCTTAAAAGATGCCATGGTGGAATTGTCTTGGATGCCTTCCTTTATGGCTAGCAGCCTGTGTGTGGATGCAGTCTATCGTCTGAAACACTAGTTCAGTGTTTGGATTCATTGGTTGGCTGGGGGAAACAGAAGGCCTTTACACTTCAGCTGGCCAGGGTGATGTTTATTTAGAGTTATTTAAATACACTAGCAATCTTCTGTCTTTAGCACCGACTTTGACAATAAACACCAGAGTAAAAAGCTCCACCTGTGTGGGGAGGTGTTTGTGGGTGGGGGCTGTAAGGGCTTTGATCTGTGCACAGTGAGAACACCTGGTCTGGGGGCTGTTGTTGGGCTGGTGCTGGAAAGGGTGGCTGCTTGCTTCCTTGAGCTCTGCGGAGGAGGATTGTAACGGGGCCACTCTGCACTGCAGAAATCAATACTGGAAGTTGGCTTTTTTCTAAGGTATGTCGAGGTGTTCAGATGAGAGGGTGTTTGGGGACATGCATCCTGTTACAGCCTGACCTAGAGCAGGGATGGATCTTTTCTGCTAAACAACTTGGTCCTCTGGTTTTCAGTTTGTTTGGTTTTTTACTGATTACATAACCAAGATGGCAGGGATTTGGGGAAAGGGTTTGGGGTTTTTTTTAGACACTGACTCTTTAATAAAAGCCAAAGCTAAGCAGTATACGTTCTGCTGAAAAGGGTTTTTTTTATTTTTTATGTTATATGTTCTTTCTCTTGTGCAGTAGTACCTTTTTGATTAAAAAGAAAAGATGTGTATTGATTTTTGTACCTGTATCTTGTGATGAAAAGCTACGGCTGTTATTCTGCTGCTCCACATTCTGGGAGTCACGTGTTTCATGTGCATATATAAGCAGATGGCAAAACAGGAGTAAATATTACCATATTCCAGCATCTATACTGTTTATGGAGTGTGGAAGTGACAAGACAACCTTCATTCCCAAACTGCTCTGAATACACAGAAGTAATAACTTATGGAAAGCTGAGTGACAGCTACAGCACTTGGAACATGCAGTAATACAGATTTCTAGAAAATCTGTTTCTGTTTCAAAACAGACAGAGCTAGGACTCCTAAAAGCGCTATCAGTGATGCTAACAAGTCAACCTCTTGGGAGCTGTGAACTTCTAGGTGTCCAGATGACTGCCTGGGTGTGAATGTTGTTCAGTCAGTTTTTGTACTGCACTGTTCTGCTTGTATATATTTGGTGCATGTAATGGCTGTCGAGCAACGAAGGATCTAGCATTTGGTATGTTTAAATCCAGGTTCTGTTTCTTCAGAGATGGTTCAGTTTTTTTGACTAACTAGCTGGCCGTTAGAAAATGTAGATCATATCATACGTATGGTATTTGCTTGAAGGCTTTAGCTACACACTGGCTGTCTAACTGGAGCCGAATGTTGCTGAGTGCAGGAGGACCACTTCTGTGCTTCTGGGATCCCGTTGTGAGTCAGGAACCGACTGCCTCACGCAGGTTGTGTTCTGCTGGGCAGCGCTTGCTCATGAAACTGTTAGCTTAGGTCTCAGAAACGCAAGGAAGACCACAGAAATTCTTCCTAGTAAAGCTCTACCCTCATTTTTATTCACACTTCCCCAGTGTTTGAATACGTGAGACTACCAGGGAGAAGCTGATTCTGTTTTGCTCCCGCTCGGGCCTTTCCTAAGGGTGAAATGTAGGCCAGTAGCAAAGCCGATGCTTTGTGTTAGGTGTTTAAAGCTGGCACTTTGTCAATCAGGATAACTGTTGTTCTAAAAAAATGTTTATATACAGAGTACACTTTCTTCTTGTGTGCTAATGGCACCTATCTCTATGCGTAAGCATTCTTCATCCAGCTGATTTCAGTTATTCTGGTTGGGAGGGACAATCAGCCTTCTACTGCATCATCCTCGGGGGGCCGTGAATCTTACTAGCAATGCGGATACAGGAGAAAATGGCCTGGCTGAGGCTTTTACCACAGGTGATGTTCCCTTGATGCTGCTGTAGGAGTCTGAGGCTAGGCACAGCAAGTGCCCTGCTGAAACAGAGACCTACTGATGGAGAGAGTCAAGTGCCATCAAACTCCCTGCAGAAATGAAAGCTCTCTATTGGTAGCTAGGGAATCTAGGGGTTTTGAAAGTGTTCTGGGATTTTTCCAGAGACTTTTCACCAAAACATTTTTTTTTTTTTTGTGCACGAAGAAGAAGATGGACCTTGATAATGTTCATAGTTTAGCTGTGAGGCTTAAATAATACATGAGTTTTATAGAGCTAAACATCTTCTGGAAAGAATTGAATTAATTGCAGCCCTAGCTATAGACATTTCTAAAAGGCTGCACTTAGAAAAGTATAAATTTGCACAAGAAGTTCAAAGGTCCGTTTCTTTCTCCACAGGAGGGCTGGGCTGATGTTTTGGCAAAGCTTCAAATGCAGAAGCTCCCTGATGGCTTGATGCCACTGAGAGAGATTGTTTTCTTTATTAAAGATGCTTTGGCGTTTCACCCGAGGTAGCTCCCAGCACACGTTCCTCCCAGCAGTGCTGTTCCCAGGTGCTCCCGCCACGTGAAAGATGCCAAGCTGTCTGCTTTGCGGTACCCACCGCTTGTGATACCGGTTAGCTTGGACTGAATCACAGGGAGTAGAGCTTACCCCGTGAAGGGCGGTCTCGAGTGTCTGTGGCACGGTGTGTGCTTTTCGTCTGTACTGAGAGGTGTTTGCCAGAGTTTTGCCCTGGTGTTTAGATCACTGAGCTGTTCCGCCAGCGGTTCTGGAGTGCTCATTAAGAATAAGGATTCAGAAAGATAACTGAATGACTGCTTCTTAGGAGGGTTTCGGTGGTTTTTAAGGGTCTAGACACTCTTTGTGTCTTTTAAAACCCTTAAACCAGCCTATGAGTAAATTAAAATTTTTACGCTACTGCAACAGAGTTGGTCACCTAGGCTTGTCTTCACAGCAAAAGATCACTCTCCTGACCTCACCAGACAAAAGGAAACCTGTTTGAGGGGCAACATCAAGTGTTAAAAAGTTTGCTAAAGCTTCCTGGGTAACAGCACTAGCTAAGTAGGTGGTTTATAACTTTTCTTTTTTTTTTTTTTTTTTACTGTGCATTCGCTGCTGATCTGCAGTGGGAAGCCTGCCATGGTTCCAGACAAGGCTGGTTTTCTCTGCAACAGGCCGTAACTGGTTTTCCTCCCATTTCCAAGGGCCCAGAGAAGGCAGTTGCTGCCCCTCTGGTGCAGAGCTGGGAAGAGGTTGTCCCGTGCAGCCACCTTCTATCTGTGCAACTGCAAAAGGGTCTGGGAGAAATGATCTGCGCTGACTCTTCTTTCCATGTGAGATTTCCCTGCGGGAGACATTTGTGTCTGACAAAACAGCACAGACCTAGATTTGCTTTCCAGGGATGGTGTAGCTCACAGCAGTGTGCTGTGTTTTAGGCTAAGGCTTCTCTTTTTTCCTTTCCTGTTTTCTTTATGTCAAATTATAAATGGTTGATAAGCATCTGTAATAAAATACAGATATGCATTGGCAAATCATCCTTTTTTCCATTAAAGAAAGCTGTTACTTACTGTGTAGAGAGTACATATCCTCCCAAGAGATCAAATTATTTATGGCAGTGCATTAATTAGCTTTTTCAAGGCTTCTAAGGTCCTGAAGCTACTTCCAGCTCCAGGGATAATTGCAGTAGGTAAATAGCTCTCTGCATCAGGTATAATTTAATGTGACTGAGAAACAACTGTCAATATGTGCTTCGGATTTCTGGCTTGTTGGGGGCTCTTGTCAAGTGGAAAACTAGCACCTACAAGGCTTTTGCAAGAAAGTGATCAGAACTTGCTAGTTGGGTAACTATGGTGGCCACAGATATCCAGACAATTCAGGGGGCTTCCAGAGCTGGTTTGGCTGCCAGTTTTACTTGTATATATCTGTGCTGTCATCTTAGTTCTAAGGCTGTCAAAGTGCTCTTGCTCACCCATCATGACTCTCATTTTGGTCTCAGTAAACAGCAGATGTAACTCCACTCTCATGTTCATCAGCAGCTCCGGTGCTTTTTCTAGTGGCTGTTCTGCTTTTCACTGAGCTCCACGCTTTGTGCGTTCCACCTCTTGAATTTTTGTGTGTCTGTTCACAAGTATTTGGCATTGTTCGAATACGCTGCTATGGTTACTCAGGCACCACTGACTGCACAGGTCAGCTTGGAAGAGCTTTAAACAAAGTATTTGGGACAGAATGCAGCTCTGGCTTGTTAATTTAAGACTTGGTACATCAGTTTGAACAAGTTAGATAGAGGAGGATAATGTCTTTCTTTTTTCCCTACACTTGGGGTTTGGAAAAAACTTTAGAAAAATATTGCCTTGACATGAGTCCAAGCAATGACAGTGGCTCCTGCTGAAAATAGAAACCAGCCTATTTGTTCTGGGAATTGCCTGAAGGCCAGCAGGGCTTTGTGCGCACAAGTGGAAGTAGGATGTGCGAAACAGAGCATCCTATTGAAGAGTGCAGGCTTCCTCAGCTGTGCCAGTGCAAATCAGACCTAGCTCTGTTGATGTGAGTGGGGCTGACTGCAGGTCTCCACCCCAGCATGACACCTCTGCAAACACTCGCGGGCCAAATGTTACAGCCCTTGGGGAGTGGAAGGGGCTGGTATGTGGTTCTCAGACCTCAGGTTGCAAATGATGGTTTGGGAGTAAGAAGTTAGCAGCTGGGGCCTGGGGCTTGGATTTTCAGAGTGATGAAGACACAGGGTGCTGCAAGGATGACCTGTTGAGGGCTGTAACCATGATTTTAATCTTCTGATCCTGAGCAAATCTGTGAGCTGAGCTGGCACATGGTGTTGTTTAGGTCCCAGCAATTTTGTGAGATCTGTACTGTCCTGCACCATGGGCAGAGTTTGAAACAGGATCAGTGTAAAGTGACTTTACAGGCATGTAGTGGTGCCTGCACAAGGCTGTGCCCTGTAATATCTTTCTGGTTACTTTACACTGGAGAAATCAATATGACTGAATTTCCTCTTCTGGTTACAGTGAAGGCAAAATTTCCATCGACTTGAATGGGAGAAGAAGAAGAAACTGTTTGAGGCAAGTCTGAGCATGCTGATAAAAATGAAACAAAAAAATCTGGTGTGACTTTAAAGCTATTTTTAAAAACACAAGCCGGAGTGGGTTACTCTGAATCATTGGAGTCTGTTACGTCCTTTTTTTTTTTTTTATTTCCATTCAGTAATTTTGAGGACACAGTGAGAAGACTCGTCTTTAGAGATGGGTTATGTGTGTCAAAGGGGAGAATGCGCTAGCATTTGCTGAGCGCAATAAATATCACTGCCAAATGAGCAGGTCCCTTTTCTGATATGGCAAAAATATTGTAGATGAGAATTTATATCCAGCCACTTCAGAAAACAAGAGGAGGTAGTTGATTTATTGTTTTAATTAAAACATTAACTTTGCTTCCTGCCTTGATTGTTTCTGTGGGAAACTGGGTGATGCTTGGTATTTACTTAGTAAATCCTGGGGCAACCTCTTTGGTGGGTGGGTTGTGTTGGGGTTTCTTGTTCTCTCTCCCCCTGCACCAGCCCCTGGGGCAAGTTCCCTGCAGTTGAGGGTGGGGACTGAAAATAAAAATTGTCTACCTCCATTGTAATAAGTAATAGCAGAATCTTACTACCATCTCTTGGATTGGGTCCTGTTTTTCCATTCAGTGCTTGAATTCAAAGGCTGGTCATTTGGATACTTGGTTTTCAGTTGAAGGGTGCAAATTTCAGTGGCATTCATTGACCTAAGAAGTGGCAGTTCTCTTTATGTAGTTAGTTTTCCCTTTTAATTGTAGCAGACTTCTTGCACTTGAAGGAAGACAGGGAGGAGAGTGAAACAGCATAAACCACTTGAGGGGAGAAGCAGAAGGAAACTGTGACCATCACAACATGTGTGGTAAGGGGAAAGTTGTCTCCGAATTGGAGAGATCAGCGGTAGAGGTTGGAAATATGTCTGTCTGTTGTGGTCATTATAGATACAGAAAGAACCACCTTCCCCTTGGACTTTGCCTAAAAGTCAAGTTTGTATTTCATTAGGCTGGACTGCATCAGCTGGCTTCAGATATGCTCATTTTCATCCTCCTGTCCTGTCGGGGGTGTGTGTATCAAATCCCTTTTCATTCCCAGAAATAAAAGAATTTCTTTTTCCGGATGCAGACAGGAGTGCTCTAGAGCAGTCTCAGTTAAATGCCAAGGTGAAAACGAGTTGCTGTAGAAACCCATGTCAGACTTGCAGATGGTTCTTGTGCGCTTCTGGGGCTATGTTAGCGATAAAGACTCTTCAGCTGTTTTTACTTTTTTTAGTAGTATTGAGAAATTATTCTTCACTACTAAAAAACCGCTGGAACTAGCAGAAGGCTTATGCTGCAGTTCAGAAATACAGGGAATTGACTGTATGATGGGCTGATTAGGAATCTGCTGAAGCTTTGGGAACTGTCCATCAGCTTTAGTGGACTTTAGATAATAGTGCCCCTGTTCACCGGAGCCTATGCAATACGCAACATACTGCATCCCAGGGTTTTTTTAACTTCCAGTAGGGGCTTGTTGATGTGGGGGAAAAACTCCCCCAAAACTGTTCTGCAGCACTGCCTTCTCCTTTCCCTCCTAAGCATAAAAGGTTGTTGTTGACAACTGTATATAAATTGTGTGTTTTGAAGAGCAGACAAACACGACTTGATTCTGAAATATTGCTATGGTACTTCCTCAGCATCCTTTTGATGCCTCTGCGCTGCCTTGGATTATCAATGCTGTTATAATAGTCCATGGCACAAATCTAGTTACACAAGCCTCTTTGTTATTTGACTGTATTCTGAGCAGCATTTCAGACATTATTAAAACATTTCTGTATGCTTTTTGGCTTTGCAAAATACAATTCAAAACAAGCCCCCATAAATCTTTGTTTAATCAAATTGTACCTCTAAGAACAGTCTATGTGGGTATTGTGTAACAGGGTTGTTGAATTCCAAATAGGACTTTGAAAATCCAGCTGGAGCAGAAAATCAAGACTGCTGGAGGATTTTGAGTGCTTCACTTTCTTCCTAGAAAAATCATTGTAATATGTTGCATTGTCAATGCTTAGAGTGATAACTGCAATTTGATTTAATTAAGAGCTGTGTTAATGTATATTGTATTTGCTGATGCATAGTTTGTCTCTGAAGATGATGTTCCTGGCTCACTGAAGCTATGTTGGTTTCCCTGACTGAAACTTGCCTGTTGACAGTCTTGTCAGCTGAAAGCATTAGAAGAGCATGAAATTACATTCAGGGCCTTGCCCCAGATGGGAATTGCTCTAGTATTTTAAACCTCAAAAAGAATGGATGTGTAACAGAACAACAAGACCACAGTGAGATTTATGAGTGCTGCTTTCATCTTGGCTTTTGGCCACCCCCTGTCTGCAAAATTCCTGTTGATGTCCCATCTGGATTTATGTAGAAATTGATGGTAGGGTAAAGCTCTCTGATCCTATCAGTTCATGTTTGCATCACTTTCTGTTCTGGATGTGCTGTGAAGGGCTGGAAGAACCGCTTGTTAAGCTCTAATTAGCAGACAAGCAGAGGAGAACACAAGGTCAGTTTAGCACTCCTGGAATTTAAATTATTTTCTGAATTGGAAGAGTGAGGGCAAGAAATCAAAGTCCGTGCCTCTGAGTTCTGTGTTTCTGAAACAGTCCCTTAGGAGATAAAAAATAGTTTAATAGAGCCATTAAGCTCTGGTCTGCTCAATATTTTGCTGTCATAATTGTTGCAGAGGTCATACTTTAATGCACACAATTTGGGTTTGATGTCTGTCTTCCTCTAAAGCACGTAGAGGATGCGAGAAAGGAAGCTTCATTGTGACTGTTGATTGCTTCCATTAGGGCAAGGGGGTGAAGTTTCCAAATCTCAGTGTAACAGCACCTCAACTCACAGAATAGATTTGTCTGTCCAAAGCTTTTGTGCCCTCTGGAGGACTTTGTTACCCCGACACTTCCTACTGGTACAAAAATCACAATAGTGGTACCTATTTCTGCTTTTTCCTTCCCTCCTCATTTAAGCCAGTCATATGATTATAGTCTTTAACCACAGCAGGTGGTAAGAACTTGAACTAGGAGAAAGCTATGTGCAGACTAACAGTAGGAAGGAGGAAGCCAGTAACGGTCCTTGAGCAGGACATGCTCAAGACATGGACATGCAGTCCGCTCTGAAACAGATTTTTGGCGCTGGTCTCAAACAGGGAGGGTTTGTGATCTGGGCATCCTTCAGAGAGCTATATCAGGTGATTTTGCAGGCTGCTTTGCTCAGTCATCCTTTGGAGCGTGCCCCTTCTCTGCCCTTTGACTATTGACAGGACAAACAGCCTCATAAAGCTAAAGTGAGTCCTTACTGGCTTTAATCAGATGCTCCGTCAAAAAAACTGGCATTCAGATAGTGTACTGCTCTGTTCAGCTTCAAGCTGAATTAGTTTGCATCATTGCTCATTATTTTTGGACTCATACAAACTGTTTACGTGTATCCTGGGTCCCTGATGCAAACAGACTGTTATAGGTCTGAATCAACATTGCGGTACAGTCGTCGGCAGTCCTGGTCTCCTTGTGCATACCAATTTATTCTCCAGATGAAGCCATAGTGAGTGAAAGCTCCTTCTCCAGTAAAGGTGATTGAATGCAACTGCAGCTGGTTGATTAAACTGAACGAAGAGAAATACTCATGTGTCACTCGGCATGCTCTGCTACATGAAATAAGAGGATTAGATACGGTGAATTTCTAGTAATGAAAGCAGGCAATCGGGCTTGTCATAAAATCAGCTTAAAAGGTCTTTCTAGATTCCAGAGAGAACTAAAATAACTTGACCTACCTTGGTCCTGTAATCTTTAAACGCTGCTTAACATCTGTTTTTCAGCACGTGGCAATAATATTTATTATGAAATTTTTAATAGCAGATGCGGTCTTGTGTTGAAATTGATAACGCAGAGGGATGTGCTATGAAGGGAAAAATGTCATTATGCCAGGGGTAAAAATTAAACTGAAGTATTTGACTTCACCTAAAAAAGGGTTTAGGAGATGTTGCAGCTACAAAATTCTTGGTGAGGTCATCAGCCTGGCCCAAGCACGGCCCAGTGACCTGGGCACAATGGAGCATCCGTTTAGTCCCTTGCAGGTAGTCAGCATTAGAACCAGTTCTTCTTAAGGGATCTAAGGTAATAATGTAGTCATCACAGAAACTCTCCTTAGTGGTTGGAAAATAGAGAAGTGCTGAAGATGCCTTTAAAATTTGAGCTGTTATTTGGAAATTACTTTATTTTCCTGAGACTGGCGATTCTGAGCATGTTCTTAACTTCGGCGATACAGAAGGTACCCACCATTAGGTGGACTGGATTTAAGTGACTGTAGGCAGAGGAAGGAGTTTGTAGGGCTACGTTCCATCTTGCACTCTGTGTACTCCTGAAAACTGTAGCATGGGAATATGAGAACTCCTTGCTCTCAGCAGTTACCAAAGAAAAGTAAATTGCAATTCTCAGCTTGAAACGTCTTCCAAGTAGCAAGCTGTGTAGACTCTTACAGTGTCCCAGTCCTAGTCATTTCTCTACTGAGCCTGTAATCTGTGCTATAAAACGGATTCCCAAGAAAGACGTCTGAAGATGTCAGCAGGCACTGAATCCACATTTCCCTTTGCAGTGTGTTCCAGTCAACTCTCTCAGGGTTAAGACAGTAGGCCTTTTTTTCCTAATTTGATTTTGTCTGGCTTTAGGTTTCGCTTGTTGGTCCTTCTCATGCTTATCTCTTGGGCGCCTTCCTGTCTCACAAGTCAACTGTGGCCATCTTCTGCCCATTGCATAAACAACTAGGAGCAATTTTGGGTATTTCTTGCACCCCTTAACACTTTTGTGGCTTTTTTCTCTGCTGTCATGAGTGTTTCTTCAACATCAGATCTGAAGCAGGAATTGGTTGTTGCCAATGCCCTGTAGAGAAGCCAAATATCATCTCTGCTCCCAGATGCTGTTGGATTCATATATTCAGGGATTATATTAGAAAGCTTTGCCACTGGGAACGCCTAACAAATTGCTTGTTCTTTATGTTGTCCAAATCCTTTATTCAGTCTGCTCTCTAGGATGCAGTTTCTCATGCTGAATGCTTGTTGTTCCTAGACATATAGCTTTGTGTCTTGGCTATATCAAAGCCTATTTTCTTGGAAAGAGCCCAGTCTATTAAGCCATCCAGGCCACTCTGTTGGCCTCTTTCCATCCTTACTTACTACTGTGTTGTCCTTTGAGTAGTCTGTAAGTTCACTGCTAGTAGAATATGCATTTATGTCAATATCATAAATTACAGTGGTGAGTATGCCAGGTCTGGTATGAAGCCATGTGGAACACACAGTCATTTGCTGATGCTTCCCTGTAGACGTCTACTTTTGGACCTCTGTCACTTCCCCCACTCTTAAATCATTTAACATGGACCTTAATTGAAACTACAAAGTGGTACAATAAATACCTTGAAGTCAAAATCACGTTAGTCTGCAGCTGCCTCATTTGCGTGTGTTGTCTTTCCTCCCAGCACTTCCCCTAGAGCTGATCAATACCTGTTCACTTTTACTTTCTCTCTTTTATTTTTTTTTCCCCCTTTATTTAGGTGTTGGATCTCTTAGACTGTTTAATAGAGCGTATACTGTTTCCCCCACAAAGAGGTGGTTCTTGACATTAACATTCCACTGAGACTTCTGCAGCAAGCTCAGGTTTTAGCATTGAATTCCTCTTTAATATGTTTCTGAACTCCTCTATCCGTTTTTTAAAACTCTCGTGATGTACGTGTTAACTTTGCCTCTTGTGGGGGTTGAAATAGAAGGATTACTTTGCATTTCTGGTAAATAGACACTAGTATTTTGTTACGGTAAATGCATAATTTCCAATTCTTTTTTCTTTTTCCTTTCTTCATGAATCACAGCAGTATGAGGAGGCAAAGAAAATGAATCAAGTTGAGGTAGTTTGTTTGGTTTGGAGTTTCTTGGTGTATTTTTTTTCTCCTTGGAGGACCAGCCTGGATTTTTGCTCTGCAAAACAATGCAAGTTCTACATAGAGTAACTATTCTGCAGAGTATCTCCACCGCGGAGGACAACTTGTGGCTTTCTGCTGCATTTCCTATCCCCACAAAGTGTACTATCTGGTTGTTGTCCCTTACTCCAGCGGCAGTTGTGTTAAAGTGCTATTGTGTATACTTATTTAAAAAATAAAAATTCAGGGGTCAATAATAATAATGTTGACTGCTAAATATGGGGTGTTTTTCCCCTTACATATGCATTTATTTGTTAAGTCTCAGACTTTCTACGAATCTCATTTATGGGATAAGGAAGGCCTGTATTCCCTGTGCTGGTGTAAATCAGAGGGGACTCTGCTGTCCAAAGTAAGACCCTCACCATCAGTCCACCAGCAGTCCTTGCATCCTTCTTCGCTGCCAGGCCTCTCTCCGTGGCTGCATCTAACCAGGACTAGCCTTGTGTCTTGGGGAACAGAAGCATGTTCAGGGAGCAAGGTGCTGCTCTATCAGGTGGAAGCTGCTGGCCCTTGGACCAAGTATATGCATGCCTGGGTTTTACAAGAAGATAATTGACAGATCAATTATTTTAACAGCTGTGCTATCTTCATTTATATGCTCAGAAAAGTATTATTTTGCCCTCCTTGTTAAAAGCAAATGTTTCTTTCTTTGCTTTATCTCTGTGTGCAGCATGTCTTGTTGTTACATTTAAGTTGCTATAAACTCTAAATCAATAATCCTGTTAAGAAGAAAAAAGGGGTCCAGTAGCAATAAGTGCAATTGCAGAGTTAATCAGATCATCTTTATTCGAGTTGTAGACTCTGTTTCCCAAAGATGTTCTAGCTCTACAAAATCAATATGGGCACAATGAAGTAGGTTTATTTTCTGGGTATCAGCGGTACAAGGGTGGGAGCTGGATGCTTGGAGGGAACCAAGGGATTTTTCTGCCTGTGAACACAGTAGCTGTGGAAGAGGAATGGTTGCTGCTATGGAATCAAAGAACAAAGTAGTGTATATTTTGGACACTCACATCTCTGTGGGAAGTACAGATCCAAGAATTTCTGCCTTATTCCTTCCCAACTTCAACAAAATATGTCTAAAATAACACCTCATTTTAAATATAGCATTTTAAATATATTTTGAGTCGAAAACTACTTATTTTACAGTGTAAAAACCATCTGATTTTACAAAAAGATTCTTCAGAAGAGATGGATGATGATTTTCATACCTCCTCTTTTCATTCAGATTTCTAAATGTGGTCCTTAATGCTGATCTCTGTGCTAGTTTCATGCTACACGGCTGTAAAGACTTCAGTAGAGTTGCACCTGGCTAGGCTGGGGACATTACAATGAGATTTAATCTTTCCTAAACCAGGCTTTGCACAACTTCTTTCAAGTGCAGCTGAACCCTCTTCTACACAACCACCATCCCGTAAATAGCTACTGAAGACAGCAAAACTGAGGCTACAAAAATGATGGGCCTCCTTGTTGTTTCATTATTGTTAAATATGATCTCTCCTGTGCTGTGGAATAACCAGTGCCCAGCAGTGCTGTATCTTGATTGTTGCTCAATGAGCCTTTAGTCTGAACCAAGCTGTGTGTTCAACAGATTGGTGTGCTGCTTTCTCTTTGCACTTTACATAAAGCAACAGATCATGTAACTGTGCCTTAAATATTTAGTATGCTTGTGTTTGCTAATAAAGATTTTTTTAGAGGAAATAATGTTTCACATTGACACCTGGGCTAATAATCAAGGCTGAAAACTTATTTTGCTGTGCATCAGTGCTGCCTGTCCTGTTTGGAAATGATGTAGCTGTAGCAAGGACTCAAATTGTGAGAACTGGTAGCGTGGTCAGGGCCAGTGAGCTATTGGACACATGTAGGTGTTGTCCAGTGAGTGCTGCAGAGTGAGAGGGGCTTAATGCATCCCCATATGGAAGGAGGTGAGCAAAGATTTCTAAGAGCAGGCTCAATTTAGATGGAGCTGTTGTGCTTTTGGTAGTTAAGCACCTGTCTGAGCTGGCTTGTTAGCAGCTCCTGTTCGTGAAGAGCTGACCGGTGTTATGCATTCTCAGCTCAGTGGCTGTACGGCCTTAATTTGTGCAGTGGGATACTCAAAGACATCCCTGCAGTGAGAACTAAGCTTCCTTTTAGTCGGTTTAGGTCCTAAAATTGCCTCTTGGTCTCATCAAGACTTGATTTGAGTGAGATCTTCATTTACATGATTCTGAAAACCCATACAGTCTTCAGCTATCAGGTTGTTTTCTTAAATATAATTAATTTCTTAATGATAATTTTAAACTTCGATAATGTTTAAGAAGGCATTCAGATGCTGTTCTCACCAGCTGGTCTTTCAACCATATTGGTGTTTATAATTTTATACATGGCTATTTTCAATTAATTTACAACCTGCTCCTAAATTTCTATTAAATATGCTAGAACAAACACAAGTCCAAATAATTCTCTTATACATTCCCAAAATGCAATCTGAAAAGAAATGCTACAAAAATTGAGACACAGTTTATAAATATTACTGTATAATAACTATACAGGCAAATATAGTATTTTATAATTTATAATATATATAAATGTGTTGTCTATGTGTGCATGTATATACACACACACACATGCTTTTATCATCCCTTTGACACTTGTAGCTGACCAAACTTGAGACTTTGGTCAAAGAAAGCGTGAAGCTCCTGAAGTTCTACTAAATAGTTGAAAAACTGCTCTGACTAAAATTCACTTTCCGAAGCTGTAAACAGCCATTGCTGTTATACCAAAGCTTGAGGGTACACAAATGAAATGTGCATCTCTTAAGCTTCAGTAAGGTGAAGTTGTAATGACTTAACCTATTATTGTATAAAACTATCCTAAATTTTTCAAAATATTAATGTTCCTCCTCAGCACAAGAGAGGCTGGGTATATTTAGATAATAATATAGGCAGGATAGAAAATAAATATGGAACATGAGCCAGGCTGTAAATGCCAAAGAAATTGCTCATCAATTTTCGCCATTATCTTGGAAGCTGGTGTCATTCTGAGAAAAGATAAACTGACTTCTTTGGACTTACAAAATGTTGTGGGTTTTTTTGGTTGGTTTTTTTTTTTTTGATTCCTTACTGTATTTTTCCAGCGAAAATAACTTTTATGTGTATGCAAACATTGTGTGTGTGTATACTCCTATGAACACACTTTATGTGTGCATACATGTATGTACACACAAATATATAACATTGTGTACATATAAATATGCACATGCTTTCCCACATACGTGGGCAGAGGGAGCGACTGAAACTGAGATTCAATACTCACTTTAAACCACTCTGGCAGTGCAAACCCACCCACAGCACTGTGGCTAAACTTCACAGGAATGCTTCACATAGCCGCAGGAGCTGTGTCTTTTAGTGTGGTGTGTTGTCTGATACTGGCGTGTACTTTGTGTCTGTGCACATGTAAATACTTCATATATACAGCATAAAATCTTTTAATTCAGCTGTACAGCTGGAGCTGTACTGATTGCGTAGAGGTGTCTACGCACTACAGTCACTTGATCAGCACCATAATATGTAGAGTGAATAATCTATATTCCTGAAGAAAAAGCACTGACTGGGATAAGAATCAACCTGAATCTTGGGAACAAGGGAGAGAATTCTTGGCTGGATCGTATTTTTTCTGAAACTCTTTGAGGCAGGCAAGTGGCTGGAACAGAACTAGAAAGATGCCTAAATGTTGTATTTGAGAACACTATTTAATGCGGATCTTGCCCCCAGTCACGTCAAGCACATGGACATGCGGAGCAAATGGAGGGTTAATCTAGCGTGGCATAAATTAGTAAGAGCTGTGCAAAAGAACTTTTCAAAGACTTGCTTGCTAAATAAATTACTGCTCATGTTTTATTTAAAAATGCTCATGCTACCAGCAGAGAACATAGCAAACAAGCACACTTTCAATTAAAGTAACAGCTAGGATTTTCCTTCTGGCACTCCTGTGACTTCTTGCACTTGTTCGGCTTCATTGCGTGTTGCAAGCAGCTGAGCAGAATCACATGTACACACATGGCTTACATGTGCACGTGGCATCATACAATCAAGCAGCTTATCTCCTTTTACTTGCAAAAGTCCTTTTGGTAAACATATCTGGGACATCTAGCTAACCCCAAGCCTGTTTGCTTACATCCTGTAATATGGATGCCAGCCTGGGTTTGCATTAGCGATACTGGGCTGTGCCTAATGCTATGCATTACCCAAAAGCCAGTGCGGAGCTGATTGCTGTGATGTGGAGACGGGGCTGTTCCCCGTGTCCGCCCATGTGCTGCGTGAGTTGGGGTGGATTGATGCCAAGCTGCAGAGTGGCAGGGGGTGGGTATGGAGGATTTACATTTCCAGCAGGACAGATGTTCGCTTTCTTTTCTCCCAAACCTCTGCTTACGTGCTCTATTTCTGGAAGTTGTGAACACCACTTTAAGGGCAAGACTGAGGTTACAGCAGGTTATCAGCCTTATGCCGTGAGATACCATCATGGGATTTCTGGCTGTTGTTTTAAGGCTAATGGAGGAAATGTGTGGAGAAGATGTTTTTAATCTCTGGGATGGTTGAACTTTCCTGGAAAGGTTGTCCATTGCAGAACAGCCTATTGCACCCTCTGTCACTGTGGTGACACAAACCTTTTCTTTGGGTGATGGCCAGGCTGCATATTCAGAGATGGTTGCCTTGTCATGGGAGAGAGCCTTAACGTTAAGGTTTGTTCATTTGTGGGCTGGGTTTTTTCCCTCAGCTACTCTCATGTAACATCCAAACAGCTCACTGCCATCAATGTTGGGAAGGGTCCATGTTGTTGTCAGTAGGTTATATAGATTAGGTCTCTGATGCTTTTACCTTTTACCTTGAACATAACATCGATTAGCTCATGTCCCAACTTCTCTCTGAAAATCAAATAAAAGGACTTGTTGAAATGACTGGAAGGCAGGGGTTGATGTACAGGAATCTGTACTGGGGTGGAGAATCTAAGTGTAGCTAGATGGTATGTTCCTTTGTGCCTAAGATGCTTCTTTTTAGAAATATCTCTTAAGGGATGGGCAGGAATCTGACAAGCTCTCCTGGGCTAATGGAGCAGTATTTTAGAAGTTTGTAAGACTTCATTTGAGACAGAGAAAGAAAACCTGAATGAGTAAAAGATGAATACCTGGGGCAAAGAGTGCATGGTTCTGTACATTTGATAGGACGCTGACAGCTTTTTTCCCAGAAAACTTTGAAGCAATTAGCATTAAGTGCAACAGAAAGGAAAGCTACCAGTCCGTAAGCACATTGAGATGAACAATTGCTATGCTTGTGCCTGCCTTGGGATGAAACGCAACAGATCACCAATAAGAAGAAAGTTCTGGATTTATCCCATCAGTGCCTAGGGGTGCAGGAGGTGAGAGTGGTCTTTCCAGCATGGTCCATATTCCTGTGCAGCAGGCACACTTATTTCCTTGGAGGACCAAATCTGACCCTCAGAATGGTGATCAGAATTGAGACAGTATCTGTAAGATTAGCAAAGCTAGAGATATTGTGGTGCATATTTTAATTGCACATGTTGAACCAGATCAGAGATACCTAACCTAGAATTATGTCTGGATTTTCCTCCTAGACTGATCACGTTCTGTTGATGAGGTATGTAGAGCAGATCTTTTGATCTTAATTCCTCCTTGTCCCACTGGACATATCCCTGGGAGCTGGGCTCCTGCTCAGGTTCATCTAACTTGTAGGTGAAGTTAAGTGCTCTTCCACAGGACTATGTGATGAGTGAAAAAAGTTCTTTGTGACCAATCAATATTGTTGTTTTGAATATCTTGTGGTGCCTTTTACAAAGGTACTGGGACTATGTTAGCACCAGTTTCCAAGTGTTTTTGTGTGTATTTCACAGCCTCAAAATCCGAAAAGCATGTTGGATAATCTGAATTGTTGCCTGTAGGGTAAGGTGCAACCATCCATTGACACTCACTTGTTCAATTAGACAATCAAACCTTTGGTTACTATTTTTGCATCCTCCACAGAACAGTTTGGACTAACCTCTGTAAGTTTTTAGCCTGCCAAGTGTCAATGTGATCCAGAAGAATAATGAAGCGTTGATCTCTTTTTTTTTTTTTTCCTGTGGAAAGAATCCCAGAGAGACTGTTGTAGCAGCTCTGGGGACTTCTGAAGTGCAGTAGCACCTAAACCGTATTCTTCTTCCTCTGTGCTGTGAGAGTAGCCCTGTGCTTCGGGACTTTCAAGGCAGAGAATTGCAGTTGCTTTTTTGCCTCTTGTGTTGGGAAGTTGCTTCACTGGCGCCAAATTCAGCCCCTCTGTTGTGTTAGTGATAAATCATAGAATCATCAAGGTTGGAAAAGACCTCTAAGATCATCAAGTCCAGCTGTCAACCCAACACCACCACATCTGCTAAACCATGTCCCGCAGTGCAATATCTACATGTTAACCTGAGTTAAGAGTATATTGATGGAGGTCGTTCCCCTGAGTCCTTTGATTGGAAACCCTTCTGAGCTTGTTTCCCCAAATTCAGGCTCTACTAACTGGGCTGTCTTTGAAAAGTAGGATACTTAATACAGTCACTTAGCCAGGAACACAAGTGAAATCCACATTCTTCTAGAACTTTATTATGAATATGAATAAAACATTTTCTGGTGTTATTAAAACAGCATAGACTAAAGCAATGAGAATGATAGCATTCAGGGCTGATCTCCATGTCATGCCTGTCTGCTCAAAAATAGCATTGCAATAGTGACAGTGGTGGCAATCATGCCTTTTCTTTACTGCAACAAAAGTTGGAGTCCTCTTTTGAAGCCCAGCTGGATAATTAGATTTACAGAGAGATATGATATTGATTTTTGTGCAGGATCTAACATGTGACGGTCCCTTTCTATGCTTCTTATATTGTTATCTAATCCAAAGTGCTATATGAGAAAAACCATATGCACAACAAAGAAATCTGTGTCCGGCAGTCTGTCATCCCGGCATGTATCTTTCAGCATCGTCTTTTAGTACGCGTTGAGAAAGCCGTTCAAAATTGTTGAATGCTTTTGGGTTATATACAATTTTTGTGTTCTCAGCATTAGCTACTCTAAGGAAATCAAGAATCTGGTTTAAAATGCAAATATGCATGTTATATATACAGTGATTTGACAGGGTTTCTTCCTTCAGATTTTTCAGCATTTGGCCGTTATCTGAGGCCTCTTCTCAGCTAGAAACTAATTTTTCTTTAAAGGAAATTAAGCCATTGTCTGAGGCCTCTTCTCAGCTAGAAACTAATTTTTCTTTAAAAGAAATTTACAAGGAGATTTTTATATAACCACGTGTGCCTATTGAGCTCGAGTCCTGGTTAAGCATTTTAGGGTTGGTCTCAGTAGTAACTGAATGAACTGTACTCAATAGTGAAGATGTGGCATATCTGCAAAGCTTTATAAACAAATATCTAACAGCCCACTAATTAAGCCAGACAAATTAACTTTAATTAGTACCTTATTAATTTTTTTTCAAGTTTGTTGTAGTTTGTGGTCTTATTTTTATGGGGCACAGCTTATTTTAAATGCTCCCAGAACCGTTCTAAGGTCATGCAGTCATTTGGAAGACAACATGTTTCTGATTACATTTCAAAAGCTTCAGTGCTTTACTCGCTCCATCCCTTCAGCAGGAAGGAGATTATGACTTGCATCAGCCTCTGTCATGGGATGTGACTGCCTGGGTCATAGCAGTCCAACAAAATGATTCACCAGCACAGTGTTTTTTCATGGGGACACAAATACATAATGAACAGCCTTGTGCAGGTAAAGGTGAAAGAGCCTTTCATAAGGATCTTGCTAAGATATATGGACGTGCAGGGTAGAGCAAAGCTCTAGCTCAGGCCACTGACAGCTAATCTGTCTGCCAAGATGCTGCATAGGAGCGGAAGCTGTGGTCTAGGTTGAGTTGATTGTAGAATAGCTCCATGTACTTACCAACAGCCTATCCAGCCTTGTTTTAACACCTCTAGAAACTTTTCTACCTTTCCAATATTTGAAGTGTGTGGTTGTATTGTATGGGCAAGATCTGATCCTTTAGTCCAGACAAGTATTGCTAAATATTTATGGCAATTTCTACGCATGTTGCTCAATAATGTGTGTGTCTGGCAGACACATGCAGGTTTACTGAATAAAGTCTCAATAGCAACCTACCCTACTTCCTGCTAGATATTTTGGTCTGGTATGCAGACTGATTTTTTTAGATGTTTAAATTCAGTCCCCTGAAGCTTCATTATCTCTAGCAATGGTTTTCCTCCTAAGTATTTTTATATTGCAAAGCCATGTGTAGGTAGGAGTACTTTACCAAAATGGGAATGCTTCTTTACTATTCCCACTGTGTTCCCAGGAATAGCCCTGTACTCACAAAGCTGCACGTCGCATGCACCTGAAGACAATGTACAGATGATTTTTTGGTGCACTAGTTTTAGCTGTTGCAGCTGTGCTGGTCAGGGATTCTGGAACTTGCTTACTGAGTCAACCTGTACAAGCTGCAGGAGTTGAGATGATTCAAAAAAAGGAAAACCGCAAGAAAGAAAGTAGTAGAGTAGCCTGCACTCAGTATTTGAAGGGGAAAGCATGCTGATTAGGGGAGTAACTTCGATTTTAACTAATAAATTAAGAGAAATCTTTGTTCTACTAGTATGAAGCACCTCTAGTGTACAGCAATATAGCAGTGTACCACTAGCACTAGAATGAACCCTCTTTGGACAGCAAATGGCAGATATCTTTCAACTACTGCTACGCACAGACTTCGGTTAGAGAAGAAGCAGAGGAGTGCATTTTAAACTTTGCCTTCATCTAATGCTGGTTTTAATGCTAGTTCTAATGCTGCAACTGTCAATCTGACTTCTACAGATGATGGAGGTGGCATATGTTGCTGCTATGGTTGAGAAGGCATGACTGTTATTTGGGTAACAAAATCCGTCTGACAGGTAACCACATGTTCCAGTTAATCTTAGCTGGGATAGAAGTAGATCCTGTATCAAATGTAATGACTCTGTTACTGAGCCTGATGCTAATGTCAGCAACATCTGCTTCAGTCTCTGTGCTGCTTTAAAAATGGATTGGAATCAGGCTTATGAGTGAGTTCATATCCGGGTAACCCCCACTTCAATACTGTAGGTCACACTGGTCTCTGATGCTAGTAGAGGTGCACTAGGAGAGATTTGTCCCAGTGTACTTCTTGTTTGCCCATATCAAAGGACACAGCTGCAAAAGACTGGAATGGGTTTTCCAATGTATTAAGAGACTTATCTATTATTTACTCTGGGAATAGCAGTCTTATTTAATATTAAATTCCATATTTCCTTTAGGTGTTTACCAACTGCCCAGAAGATTAAGTGCACTAAATTAGTGAATGCCCCTTTTTTGTGAGTCATCTTCTACCTCTCTTAGTTTGTGAATAATGGACTCAACCCTCTTTCACCACCTGTCCCTAGTGCTGCACTTACCCAGGACTAGCACGTTCTTTTAGCTTTTTGAACAACCTTTGAGGAATCTGCAAACCTCTGAGCAGATTTTTTTAAAAGCAGGACAAGCTTGTCCAATTATGAAGAACTAAATTCACATGGGAGGTGGTATAGCCTAACTTACTGCCCTATGGAACCACGTCTTTTAGTATTACTGAATTTTTTGCAGACAAATGACAAAGTTGAAAGGCAAATATGCATGTCAGTCTTAAAATTGTGCATTATTTAATTATTGACAGTGACAGTGAATCAAGATGTGATTTCAGCTGCTTCCATTCACAGGGAGCGTGGCATCTTTGCTCTGTTATCCAAACTCATGTCCTATTTAGTCTATCTCACACCTCCCTTTGGGCTGTGGTCTCAGGTACTGGGCTTAGTCTGTATGTGACCTGGAGGCTCTCAAAAAAAACTAAGGATAACTGTTGATCAGGAGATTGCACCTTATGGGCTTTAGGATGATCTAAATGAGGCACTGAAACCAGGCCACTGTCCCAGCTCCTCTCTAGCTGTAACCCAGATTGCACCAGTTTCCTTGGAGACTGTCAGCTGGCAGATGCATCGGAACTAGGAATTATCATTGTGTCTTGGTTGAAACCAACTTTCAAAAGCTTGGGATATAAAGGTAGCAAGCCAGACGCAAACCTCTGGTGCCTGGGAATCTCCTGACACCAGATGCTTGTGAGCTGTTTGCCCAAGTTTTCTGTAGCTTTCAGGTTCCCCTGCCAGACTTGTGACTTAACAGTACGAGTGATGCAACCTATTCTTGTCTATGAAACTATGCAAAGATAAGATATATATATATATATAGCTACACTACTATAGGCTACGTATTATGTGTCTAACACCATCTGTCATGTACGTGTGTGGGTTTTGTTTAAGTGAACATCTTCAAAATCTGAATCATTCTTATCTGAAACCAACTCAAAACATAAAAAAAATTTCAACAGTGGACTTGGACTAATGGTTTGGTATATTAAAGGAACATATAGCTTTGGACCCAGACTTCAATCACAGACAATGGAATTGAATTGGCATCAATGTTAAGTATTAAAACATACCTTATCAAGCTTCAGCAAGGGCTATATAGCTTTAAGGGCTTGGAGAGTGTATCCCCTTGTGTTTTGCCAAGATCCTGTTACAGATTTCTCTGCTCCCTTCATTCTTCATGATTTCAGTGGGGATTATGATGGATAACTGAAATAAGATCACTCTGTTTCCAGGGAAAGCTTTACTACATTGATTTCTTTTTTTCTGTGCTGCTGTTTGTCAAAAGCAGCCGATGTACAAAATTCAGGTGTCACTGGGAATTCAACCTGTCATTTCTGTTAAATTTTGACTACTGCTTAAAACGTGAAAAACTTAAGCGCTGTAAAATGTAATTTATTGTTACTGTAATGGCTGATCATTAATGGACTCGGTAGAAAACCACAGAGCATTAAATCAAAATTCCTGTGTATAATGACACTACTTCTATAGTATAATGCTATGTTGTTCTAGCAATACTTTGTGCTCATATCACTTTTTATTGTGGTATCTGAAGTGTTAAACAATATTAGTCATGCTTCATAACAACCCAGTAAGAGCTATCATACTGGCTTATTAGACAGGTAACTGGAACAAAGACAAGCAGAGATCTGCACAGAGCTGTAAAATATTCAGCCTTGCAAAGCACTGTCTCTATCCATAACCTGAAGCACGTGCTTAATTCTAGCCCTGTTCAATCACTTAGATATTTTGCCAAATCTGGACCTGTGTAACCAAAATTCCTGGCCAATTTGATTAACTTTCAGATGATCCTTCCTAAAATTTGCTAGAAATCGGTGGGATGTACATACCTGCTTATTGAGCCTCCAGGTTCGCTGTTTTGCTGGATGGGGAGACTGATCAGTACACAGATGAGGGCACGTCCTTGAAAGCAACTTATGGTGCACTGAGCAGAATACCTGCCTACTACTGTCATTCTGTTGTTTTAGACAGCGGCTTTTATGAGCTTTAAGCTCACCTACTAACAGGAAAATATCTATTTTTGGACTACCTAGCGCAGCTGCTGCATCAAGTCTGCCTCTGGAGCTCCAACCTTGCAAACAAAGTAAATACTACCTGTAGGCTGTTTTTAATAAAAAAATTCTTCCATCCATGTTTACATTGGAAATACACACTGTATTTTGGTTGACAGGTTCTGAATGTTCTGTATTTATTTTACTGTGTGAGTTCTAAGTGCATGGCAGCCAAGACAGTAGGGAAGATGGTTGCTCAGAAGTGTTGTTAATTTATTTACCTGCCTTCCTGGAGTGTTGGTTTGCTGGTTTTGTTCTTAAAAAGTACTGAAGAGCTATACAAAATAAATAATTCATTGTGCAAGTATCGCATTTCTGGGCACGCTAGCATGAAAATTGCTAAATATGCATTTAATTTAAGCTTGATTAGGCAACTGATTCTGTTCTAACACAGTCGTAATTAAAATGTAGTCTTGCGAGGTTTAAGACATTACAGGTACAGTGTGCCCCATGTGTAGCATTGTTAATTAGGAGGGGTTCTCTTCAAGCTGGCAGGGGGGCTGCCTCGTTGCGTGAGGCAGCGACTGGGCTCCCAAGCTGGGGGCTTGGAAGGCTAGCAGAAGAGTGGTTGATCACAATGCAAGAGTTGAAATACTGCAGAGGCAAACGAGGCATCCCCTCCTGTTGTTCTTGTTACCCTGCAAGGCATGCCTCAGCCTACCTATGTGTAGAGGAGTGACTGCTGCATGTCTTGGTGTGTCAATCCCTGCCCTGCTGGGAATTTCTGCGGCCAGCTCAGACCAGGAGGATGGGGGAAGCAGTCTGGGAAGCAGCTGAAATGGCCCTCAGGATGGAGAAATCTGGTGGGGACTCCAGGCTGGATCCTTTGCAATGGCTACAGCAGAAGTTGTACTGTGGACCTTACTACCAGACGCATCAGTGTTATAAATTGAATGCTATTGGGAGTAGACCAAAGGACAACAATTTCCTAAAAATTGCTTGGGCAGTCATGGGATCGGTGGTGAGGTTCTCCTGTGTTCAAGAGTGTGCTTGCTCTGGACCTCAGCTTACTTATGGGAAATTGTCAGTAGTAATATTTTTTATGTGAAACTAAAATGAAAGCTGTGCCTTGCAACCCAGCCTTGCTTGAGACAGATGATATGCCCTGGAAATGCATATAATGTTGCAAAGCTGGGTCACTGAGCTGCTTTTCTGGCTGTTAGAAAGGTGAGACCTGCAACCAGAGATGGCTGTGGGTGAAACCCATACATCTTCCTCCTCTTGCTTTGGCAGCATCTAGAAGGCTCTGTCACTGAGGCCTGGCAAAAGGGGCCCTCGGTGGGTCTGGCGGGGTAAAGTGGGGACAGGCGTCCTGTGCTGTGTGATACAGCCACTTGGTATGAATACACCGTCAATGTGAGGCTGCTGCTTCAAACTCCTACTTATTTTTTTGTTTGCTTGTTCTTTGGGGTTTTTTTCCACTTCCTTCTCTCTAATCGTCACAGCTACCTGCTGACTGCTATTTGTCTGGGCAGCTCCGAGCCATGGTGAACATGTCTGACAAAGCTTATATCTTGATCTGAGCAAATCTGTTTTAGGCTTCCTCATTTCAGCAAACCCTTGTTCAGCTGCGTTAATTCCAAGGAGCGGCAGTCCACTGCTCTATCGGTTATCTGGAGGCCTGGTTGCCTTCAGCACACACAGAGGGTTTTGACATATCCATAATTCATAATGTAAAAGCAAACTCGCTTGGGAAGGGGTGAGAAACTCAGGGTGAGCATGAAGAACAAATCCCTGGTGCTGCCCATGAGCAGACCCACAAACTCTGCAAGGTCTCCTCTGTGTTTGCAGTTCAGCTTCACAGAACTTCACCCCCTTCTTTTTTGGTGTTTTGTACAACTGGGAACTGGTTCCTCACTTCAGGCGAGCCCTGCTTTAATTGGGACAGCTGGTAATGGGACAGTTTCCCTTTGCTGTTGCAGACCAACCCGATTGTAGTGCCCATGACAGCACCTTACTGTTTTCTCTGTGGCTGTTATCATCCAAATCGGGGCACTGGTGGTCTCTGAAGAGCCATGCTGAGCTCGGCAGGTTCCCAGAGCAGGAGATGGAGTCTGTCCCTGCTGTTCTCGGAGAAGACCGAAATGAGGCAGGCCATAGGACATTGGGTTTGCTTCTCCTCATTCTAATTGCAGATTTTTCCTCCTTTGTTTGATGGCCTGAAATACTATTTTCTGAGTGCTGGTATATTTAATAGAATGTTTTGCACCCCAGTTTACTGTGAGGCTTTTGTGTGTCTATATACAAACATCAGATAAAATGATGAAAGGTACATTTGTAATTAGAGTTTATGAGTGAAGTGGGTTGGTTTTCTCTCCCAGTGGCTAACCTGGTCCTGCACACGCGCTGCTACATCTTATAAAATCTGAAAGTGATCTTTTAAAGCAAAGATGCTTTTCTTTGCAGGCTGCTTATTGTAGCACGTTATAGCATATAATATCATTCTGTGCAATGCTCTGTTCTGTTGTGCAAACAACACAAAAAAAAGGAGGGAGGAAGGGGAATAAATAAGCAGACACACCAGCAGAAATTTTCGTTTGCTGGTACCTGAATTGCTCTCAGGGAAGCTGACACATTTGTATTCTGTCACTGCTACCACGACCAAAGAGATCCCCTAGCCCCAGAGCTCTGATTTATAAAATCTTGCTGTGTAGTGCTTTGAAGAAGAAGTGTCTCTCAGATTAAAAAACAGTGATGGTGGAAAGGAATGGCTGATGCCACTGTTAGGGCTCTCTGACACCCGTATCTGAGGGAGGGTCCAGCCTTGCCCAGCTGCGGGGGGGCTGCCTGCGGGACCAAGGCGCAGCCTCCTCTTCCCCTCCTGCACAGCATACTCTCCTGCTGCACCACGCTCATGCTAGCAAGATGCCCTGGCTGTCAAGTGGTTGCTTTTCTGACTCATACCAGTGTAAGCATGTGAAGAACGGGGGTGAACTCACAGCAGGGTGAGAGAGCCAGTCGTCGTGACCTGATGGGTGCAGGCTCCAGTCTGTGCAGCTTCAGAGATGCTTCCCTGGGACGTAGTCTTCCTCTCCGCAGCTGTGTCCAGCTGAACCCAGAAACAGAGCAGGAGGAAGAAGAGCAGTAGCTGCTTTCTACAGTATTATCGTGCAGCCCCTGTAGACGTGTACTTCTACCCAGCGCAGAACTTGCTGGGTGATACTGAACTGGGTGTCTGTAGCTGCGCCCCTGTGATCTGATACTGTGCATTTGGACAGAAGTACTCCACTTCTCCGCTATCCAGCATTAAAGAATCATATCTTGCTTTAAACTCAGGTTAACCTCAGTTCCCCAAGTCATCTTGTGTTTCAGACTTATGATAAATTATTTAAACAAGAAGGCAGCTTGAACAGTAATGTGGGCAAATGCTATTTATGCTAAAGTAATAGATGCCGGTCACGCATCCTCTAGAATTTACAGAGGTATTTATGTGCATTGCTACATGGCTTTTTTTTCCCCCTCTGAAAAGGTGGCATAATTGTTAGTCAGCATTGTGATATGTCTGGTCCCAAGGACCTCACGTGACATGGTCTGAAAAGAGGACACTCCAGATTCATGTTTTGCCAATGTTCCTGTGACTTTTTAAAGCGATCTTCCCTGCCCTGCTTCCCCCCCCTCCCCGCCGAGTTTTTTTTTTTTTTTTTAAACAAAATTATCAACTAGTTCTTGGCACTGCAGAAACACTTCCCAGACCTGCCCCAAAGAATGTGCCACTACTGTATGCCAGTGTCAGGGCTGAGATTAGAGCTCGGGTGTTCTCATTCCCTGCTCTTACTAATTGCCAGCAACTCCCTGATGTTGTGTGCATGCTAGACACATTTGTGCAGTGATGGATGAACAAGAAGAATTGAAGAAAGCTAGCAAAAAGGAAGATATTTCCCTGAACTTTTCGTTGAATAATGGTAAAAATGAGGTACTAGATTCAGTGATATCAGAAAATGTGAAACCAGCCAGCAGCTGCCAGGGAGCCTGAGAGTATGCAGTTTCCAGTGGATTGCACTATAGCCAGCTCTTTTTTGATGGCAAAGAAAGATGAAACACTACAAAGATATTCCCAGAGAGAAAATAGATGTCATACAACATTTAAATAGATCCTTTCAAGAAGGAGAGCTGCAGAAGCCCTTATAACTAGCTCACAAGTGTGAACCTGCTGCTTTTTTTTTTTTTTTTAAAGGCTGGTAGGACAGATAGCATGCTTTAAATACACAGCTCTGTTGTCTTCATAGCTTAATTCTTTTGTTCAGCTTTTGCCTGAATGTACCAGCTAATAATAAAAGCAATACAGGGAAGCAGGTCCATATCTACAGAATGAATGTTTAAAAAAGCTTTGTACTCTACAAAGCAAGACATTTTGAAATAAGAGAACTGGTTAAAATGGAAGTTTTAAAGACTGCATAGGGATCTATGGCAATAGAGGAAACACAAGTGGCAAAGAAACTTCTCATGTAGTGGAAATGAAATATTGGCAACTGTGAGATGGGAGGGGAATGCAAGAAATGGAGAGAAAGCCTGGAAATGGTAATTTCTTTCCCAGAAAGCTGTATATATATACAACCACTATGGAAAGAGGGCAGTTGTCCACTTTTAAATTTGGAATGATTTAAATCTGTATCAAAATTTAAATTTGTATCTGTTTGTATCAAAAGGCAGATCAGTATCTCTCCATTAATGACTGGAAAAAATATAATAACTAAGAGGACCTCCTGATCCCAAAACACATGCATATGCATTAGGAATCATAGCTCTCTTGAGCCAGGGTCTCCATTTTTTTTGGTGGAAAACACTAGCTAAGTGCATGGAAGGAGGGAGAGAACCGGCTGTAACTTCCTCTTAGTGCTTCCCACCCTGTCACAGTCCCGTCCCCACCACAGACGTTGCTGCAATTCTCTCCTCTTTCGAGGGTCCTTCCCTGCTCTTGCCTGCAGCAGGACCCGAGACCTTTGCAGGGAGCTCTGACAGCTTCATGAGCTCTTTGGTTTTTCTGGCGCGCCTGCATGAACATGTTGCACCATTCCTTGCGGCACTGTTTCCGCTATGGCTGAACCTGTCCCCCTGAGCCTACCTCCGTGCTTCTCTTTCACCTTCCTCCCTCAGCTGCTGCTTTTGTGCGTTCCTCGGTGGCTGCTGGGGAATGAACACATACTGAAGGACACCACCAAGCAAACTTCTGCTTAAGATGGTTCTTGCCATAAAAGAAAAATCCAGCTAGGTACCAGCTTGATGTGGAGTAGTTCCATTGGATTTACTGTGAACTGAAGTGTTGAACCCTCATTCATTAGTACGTGCTGATCAAATTGGTTAGAGCTGGCCTGTGTACCAGAAAATGCTAATATTTTTAGGCTTCAGTAGTTCTGTGAGCTACAAAGGTGATCCATCTTTATTTATTTATTTACTTACTTCAGCTCAGGGAAAGAAGGACCAGGTCTAAACGAGGGTGATCACAGCTCTGTGTGTCTGAGACCAGGGGATGCAGGTGTCCATGATGGTACCAATGACTTGTCTCCAGAGGTGCTGTCAAGACTGACTTCCTTCAAGCTCCTGCACACTTATACTCCTCTTTCAAGGTGATTTTGAAGTATCTGTTGACAGTGATGGAGCAAGGATTTTGTGAATTTAGAATTTTTCTGCTGATTGTAAGGAGGAAAAGGAAAGAGGTTTTCATGTCCAAATTATCAATAGTTGAGGAGGCTTTTATACTATTGTATAACATCTTTTCTGTACTCATAATGCCAAGTTAAAAGAATTATATAAAACAAAAAATATGAAGGACACTTTTCCTATAAATTGTCCAATGAGTTCTGTTCCTCTGCCTTTGCTGTTTCAGTCATTGTATATGAATATTAAGTAACAATTCTTTAAAACAGAATAGTAATTGATGCAACAGCTTTGTTGCACCCTATTTGAGACAGACAATGCAAAGCTTTTGGGGCTCACAGATGCCTTGATTTCCCATTTAGTGTTTCCCGAGGATGGATTTTTCTCCAAAGCTTGCACAGACGTTGGTGCAAAGAGTCAGGACTGGCTGATCCTGCCTAAGGATAAGGGGGGAATAAGAGGTTGCTGCAGGGTTTAGGGAGGTTTAGTTATAAGAGATGGTTGTACTGGCAGTATGGAAAGAGGCAGCTCTTGGATGACCCACTCATGGGTACCTGTGGCCTGTGACCCTTTGCTGCACAGAGGTCTTATTTCTCATGAAATACCCACAAAAGTGGATACAGAGCAACAGTGGTGCTGAGCTGGTGCTCTTCGAGCTGGCTGCAAGCCAGGCTCATGCTGGGGATGACAGCGCTGCTTGGAGGATCCTCTTCAACCCATCCACGTGTTGTGGTGTTAGGAATTATGTGGCTGGGGAGGAAAGCTGCCGGTATGTTTGCAAACCAACCCTCGGGCACCCAGAAGTTGCGTGTAAAAAAATCTGCAGTGGCTTTTGGAAGCAAAAAGTGCATCTTTTCTGTGAACGTAAGCACAGCTCTGTACAATCAATGGGGAAAATTCACTGTTGATGAAGGGACCTGGAGGACAGAGAGTGACTGCTTGCTTGCTTGCTCTGGTTGTACTTAAAATACATCTCTTCTTATTGTAAAGCTGATAAAATTTTGAGAGGTTTCTTGTACTTAAAGCCTCAGATGAGCAGATTAAACATTACATAATGTGCCTCTCAGGGGCACTACATGATTAATGAATGCTTACAAAGTGCTTTGTTAAATATGACATAATACTAATGTCTGTCTCGTAAAAGAAAAACTGAGGAGGCGTTAGTAGAAATTGTCTTCCCTAAAAAGGCATTTTCTAAGTTTTTTTTTTTTTCCTAAAGCAATCTACTGAATGGCGAAAAATAAACTGTGAACGATATGCACGATAAAGCAAAATGCCAGATTTCTCTTCGTGTGTTGAAAGGGGGACTTAGCTGCTCAAGATGCCAGCCATGAAGTCATAGAAACTTTAGAAAAGGCAATGGGAGGCCAGTAATTTAGTTGACAACTTTCCTGCAGCACAACCATAAAGAAGGACTATAACTTGAAGATAAAAGGAGGCTTTCTTGAAATGAGTACTGCCATGATAGCTGGGCTTAGATTTCTTTTTGTTTTACATTGACAAATGAATCCAAGTGGAGCTTTGGCTTTCAAATTTCTCTTCAATAAAAAATATTTTGTATGTAATAATTCTAAGGACTCCATTTTGGAAAAGTGGGAACAGTTCAAGAAAAAAATAAGGTATATGTACATCTCTGTATGAAGCTGGAATACAAATTATTGGTCTGTTCAATGTAAAACCAATATTTATAAAGACCCTGCTGGGACTAATCAGCATGGATATATTGGCTTTCATTTTTGACAGCTAAAGATCTGGCCTTCAATTTTGATGCCTCTTATTTAAATTCTGGATAACGTATTATTGGTGTTACATGCGTCTTTCTCTGCCTTCTCCCAGAGAGAATACTCTTGGTATTGAGAGGAAGAATCAATACAGATTCATGTTTTGTATCTTCATGACACTTTCTTGTAATGGCTGTCACTGAGAGTGACAAGGGACTGAGATCAGAGGCAGGGGGATGGCAGATTAAGCTTAGTTCTGTTAAGGATTTAAAAAATTGACCCTGTCCATGTGCATTTCCAGATCTTAGCACTTTCTTCCAAGGAGATGCTATTACTGCTTTGGTTTTTCCATCTGCTTTGTTTTTTGATTATGTTACAGATTATTTTTTTTAAATGTATTTTCTCTTTCCTTCTTAAAAAGAGAAAAGGGAAAAAAGTTGTTGATGACAAATTGATGCATTTGGGAAAGTGAGAGATTTAGAATGCTGGAGTTTTTCTTTGCTTGATAATTTTACACTGAGAGGGTAAAATTCCAGTATGGTGATGCTTTGCATCTGTATTTCACAGAAATAAGTGAGGACATGAGGCACAAGGTAATGGAGAAGCAAGCCTAGAGGCTGGCATCAGGCTGGGCTCCGCTCTGCGTAACTCCATTCCCATACATGTTCCAAGTCTGACTGGGACCAAAATTTGAAATGAGTTAAATTTTGGCACCAGCCTTTAAAGGCGCTTCAAACCTGACTTGCTGTATGTAGTTTGGACAGAAGAGCAGCCACTCACTGCTGTCATAGATATTGTGCCCTGCAAACTAGGTGAGTCATTTACTACTTGGAGTTGCTTCTTAGAGAAGAGGTGGAGCATTTGCTTATGGTAAGGCTATGAATGGCTCATTCCTGAAAAATCAAGCTTTCCTTTTACTAGCTGGATGGAAACAAATGGACTGGGCAAGTGCCAGGGCTCTGCAAACAGAAGGGTGGCTGATGGCGATTTATCTTCAGCTAGGAATTTGCCAGAAGAATCTAGAATATGCAAACACACACATACTTTCCTTTAGACATCTGAATAAAGGAAATTTCATACATGTGTATGGGATCGTAGGCCTGGAGAATACAAGAATTCTTAAATGCTTAAAAGGACAAACAAAACTGGCATTAATGGCAAAAATCTTCACTGGGCCACGTTTCCATCCATGGTATATGACGAACTTCTCTGAGTTTGGAAGCTGTTTGCAAGTTCCAGACCATAATATTTCTTATGATTTATATGCTTTAAGTTTCTACGGTACTTGTATTCATTTCATATCATATATTATTACCCTGAATGCTAAGCAGTGTATATTTTATTGCCTGTATAAACTACACAGCTACAATGATTTATTTGGCATGTATTTCTTGGAAAAGCAGCAAAACTTTATTCAATTTAAAAAAAAATCCAACACAAACCCCTTGAAATTATCATGTTCAGATTTAGTGGAATATTTTCCCAGAAAAACAAATGGCACTTTCCTCAGTATTTATTCTTTTAAAATTCTCATATGGAAAGCCGAGTAGTTAACTGATATTTAGATTATAATTATGAAATGTTGTGCAGCATGGAGAAAGTGATACTGTTTATGGTGTACTGTATCCAGGTCCCTCAAAGATCTTACATGTATGCATAACTGCTGTAAAATCTTATGCCCCTGTGTAAGTCTTGTGGGACTGAAAGATTAATAACTAAAAATTAGTTAGTGATGCCGTTGTTAATGCTTTCAAAGAGAAAAAGGGCTTAATACTGCTTTGCTTAAAGGTATTAATGGTCACTGTTATGCAGAGTGTATTTTTTGTTCGTTTGCAACGCTGGTTAAAGTTGATGGATATAATAACCTCTTTCATTTACAGTAAATAGAAAGAGCAATTAAGTGCTCCTTTGTGTGGTGATAGATGAAACAACAGTGAATTGGTACCCAAAGCAATGAGCTGCACAAAACTAATAAGCAACTGAACTGAATGGACAAGGGTTTTCCTGTAGATAATTGCAAACTCCAGTTTGACTGGTTGATGCTATATCCTGCCATATCTTTGAGAAGTAAAAATTAGCGAAAAACACTGCAGAAAGGGAGATAGGCAGTGCTTAGCCTGGGAGAAAGCCAAGAGCAAGAGTGCTTAATGGATGGCACTAGCACTCGCTGGGAAGGCAGTATTCGATTTCTGAACAGAAAACAGATTCCTGTATTTTTTTTCTTGTGTTGAAGAAGCAGGGCTGTATATATCTCTTTTTTTAAAAAAAAATTATTTTATTTATTTTTAGATAAGCAGAACTGCACCAAAGAAGCGCTTGATTTGTCTCAGCTTGTTGTCTTCCCATTGAGAAGCAAGTGAGCTAGCTAGACCTCCCCCCTTTTCGTGCAACCCCTTGGAGAGAAAAGGAAGCAACATGACATTCGAAAGATGAAATGTTTTTTTTCTTTGTATTTCCACATGTCGCAGCTTAGACCAGGCTTCTGGGTTAGACGTGGTGGGAATCAGGAGGGATCAGCAAAGGTGAGGGTGCTTATGTTGGATTTAACGTCTTACAGACAAACTACTTGTTCAGATTATTTACGGTAGTTACAAGCAACACTGATGCACTGTGAGTGGAGCCTGACTGCCGCTGGTGGCTTGATTCATGCAGGGCTCGGTAGGTGCATTAAAATTGATGTACTATAGCATTTCAATGTTATTATTTTACTGATACTGCTGAAAAATAGATGCAAGAATTTCTAGGATGAGGATGCAAAGGGTTCATTGCAGGGGAAAAAAAGTCTCAACGGACTTTTTCTGACATTGATGAGAGCAAGTTGGACACTTGGGATTTATGGTAACCTCCTGACAACAAGATAATGCCGTGGGGAAGTGGGCTAAAAATTGCCAACGTATTCTTTGTTAAAGAATACTGGAGTGTGTGAGTCATTGGGGATTAAATACAGGAGAATAGCATTCGTTTTCAGACAGCAGCACATCACTGCCCACCAAATAGGTTTAATGTTTACCCTATTGTAAGATTTTTCTTTACTCATGGATTTGAGAACATCTTGTTCACTACAGCTTAGTCACAGATGTGTCCTGGTACAATGACTACAAAAGTCCAGGTGGAAGAGCCGGTGTCTGTATCTGCTGGTATTCATGCTGCAACATGGTTTTAGAAATTTGTTGTAGGAGTCATTGGTATGAAGTGTTAAGCACTTGTGAGTGTTTGTTTTTCCAAAAATGTCATTGGTGGGGAAAATTGTTGTTTAGAATTACATAATATTTTTCTTTTTACGTAGAGTGGTCTGTCTTGACAGGTGTATTAGTTGTAACTCCTCATACGGGTGCTCAGTTCAGTTGTGACAGTATATAGGTATACAGAGTACTATGGCAAGTTTTTCCTTCCTACTTGTATGATTTCTCTTGATATTTATTTATATGATTTCTTTTCTGCTCGTAGTGGAAGGACTCCAAGTCTTTAGGATGAGCAAGCCAGAGATGCCTAAACCTGGGGGTAAAACTCTTGGAAGAATATGTTGTTTTGTGATCCCAATAATGAAAACAGAGAAAGAGCTGCTTTCATCTGATGACTGGTAAAGATTTTTGGTTAGAATAAGGCAAATGGTGTTATACTGACAGGCACTGTCCCTTCCCTAGGAGAAGGGGTTTGCAGAATAGGACAACCTTCCTCTGTACTTCTTTGTACCCTTCTTGTGAATGGAAAGGAAACTGCTGCTAAGCAGCTTACATGGCCCTTGTCTGTGCTGCTTGTTTAAATGCTGAAAGCTAACCTGACCAAAGGTTTCAATCCACCTCCACAACAGGAATTCAGGACAAAGTGATTCAGTATACTAGTGGGAACTAGAAGAAAGAAAGAGAGAACTGGTTCTGTAGTTGCTGGCTTTGTTTAAAAAGCAAACAAATGCTACTTCAAGATAATATTGGATTGCTTTCTTTTTAACAGAAACAACATCACGTGTCTTGCCTCCACTTCTGTACTTGCATTTGCTTGTATTTTCCTTATGCAGTCATGCTGCAGCTTTGTTCCCTGAACCCTACAGCCAGTGTTTGTGTCCCAGTCCTGCAGTGTGCAGAGACAGACCCACACGCCAGTGTGCAGCCTCTCTAACACAAGCATTGACCTATGAGGAGATCAAGGCTACGGTATTACAGAATCACAGAATCACAGAATGGTAGGGGTTGGAAGGGACCTCTGTGGGTCATCTAGTCCAACCCTCCTGCCGAAGCAGGGTCACCTACAGCAAGCTGCACAGGACCTTGTCCAGGCGGGTCTTG
>Ga0065711_1027779_pt1 | contig 46036 bp, 27 predicted proteins | sample Hoacrofraction12_FD_59098 | JGI IMG/M metagenome (GOLD analysis project Ga0065711, IMG submission 59098) | Hoatzin crop microbial communities from Cojedes, Venezuela - Epithelial fraction 12 v2 (version 2) | ecosystem: Host-associated > Birds > Digestive system > Esophagus > Crop | place... | reverse complement strand
CGGCCCCGGGGCTGCGCGCCCTGCCCCGGCAGCCGAGCGGCTCCCCGCGTTAGCGCCGGCTTCCTGCTCGCTCCGCGCCTGGGCTGCGGCCGCGCCTGTGCCGTGGCGGAACGGGAGCTGTGCGGGCTGGGGGGGTTCGGCTGTCTCCCTGCCGCTGTGGAGCGGCGTTGGCGTGAGGTAAATAATTCCTGCCCGTGCAGTCTCTGCTTGGAATGGGGATGAAATATCGTGTTCCTCTTGCAGGGCGATGGGAGAGTTACATTACGCTGAAGCGACGTTCGAATGGTTTGTTTATGCGCTGATACTGTTTGGTAACTCTGTAATTTATTAAAAATGTCATGAACTTAGTAATTTACAGAGTGCAGTTTGCCCTTTGGATGACCGCTGTGCCCAAGGCTGGTGGGGCCGGCGTTCGGCTCCGTTGTCCGCTCCTGGAGCGCTTCAGAAGCAGCAAACGCGAGACCCTCACCGCATTCCTGTCACGCAGCGCGGGTGCGTGCCTGGGCGGTGGTTGTCTCTCGCTGCCGTTTGTTGTGTGCGCGAAACGGAGTTGCTTACGCTTCAACCCTTAACAGCAGCGGATTGGAACTGTTACCGTGTCACGACTTTGGCCTGACGGAGCCGTTTCACTGGTAACGATGTCGCTGTTGGAAATCGGCGGGTGTTTAAGCAGCGGTCCCCTGCCGAGCGACAGCCCGGCGCTGCGGGGGGAGAGGCTGCTCCCTGTCGGCGTGGCAAACGGCTCCCTCTTCGCCTGGGACTCGGCTGGTGTGCACCAGTTCAGCTATACTTGAAGAAACAAACTCGCTGCCATTTTTCTTTACGTATAAACATTACAAAAAGGTCATCTTATTTGTTCTGTCTTGCATAGTTTTTGTAGTGTTTCTACTCATCCTGGAACAGTTTGGAGTGTTAAGCTGGGAGGGACATCCTTTCATGGTTTAAGCAATAGATGAGCCACTGCACATGCTCACATGTTAAGCACGTCACTGAAGCACTGTTTCTGAGAAAGAATTGTGTGCCAAGTTCTGGTTATTCAGTTGGTGAAATAAGAAATTAAAATGAGTGAGAAGCTGAATGTGAGAGTGGTGGTGTGGGGGAGGTGGTTATTTTTTGTAATAAATGTAGTGAATGTCAAACCACCAACAATAGGAAGAGCAAGTAAGCAAACATCGTAGGCTTTTTAAGCTGATGCTGAAACTTTCATGCTGTTCTGCGCTTTAAAACGTGTGATATGCATGTGTCGGTGTAGATTTTCTGTTAGCAGCTCTTCTGTGGCTAGCATGGAATTAATATGCTTATGTGTCCTGCCCTGGCACAGGCATTGCTCATAGAACCTTGTTTTTCAGTGCCAAATCTTTGAGAGAGGACAAGAAACTAAAACCTACAGTGCAAGTCAGCCCTTTGCAGACTGTGGGGAAGCTCTTGTGTGACTCTTAAGTGGTTGCGTCCTGTACTAGCGTTTCTTAAATCTTTCCATGAACGAGGGCTTTGCATTTGTTTCTGATTTCTTCACTAGAAGTGGCATGCATGGAAATATTTAGCCAGCCACAAATATTGAAGCTCAGTATTTGAGTAACACTTCTTAAGCTTTAAAACTTTTTCTGTTATACTTCAGATGATAAGTAATTGCCATTTAAACATTTTTTTTAAATAAAAGAAGGCTTTTGGTGATATTTTCACAACCAAAGCCCGGCCCCATTAAACTAGGGGACCTGAAGTACTTGCAGTTAATCGGAAGAAATAATTATCACTTCTCAATTTAGCTTCAGGTAAACTTTCTTGTATGAGAAACAATTTCTTTTAGGTTAGGAAAATCAGACCAAAATAGTGTTTGTAGGACTATGTTGTGTTCATAATTATGTTACAGGATGTTATCAGTGTAGGTCTCCAAATGATAACTGATATCTTTCAGTGAATAAGCCCCTTCCCACCTAATTCCCTCCCGCCCCCCCCCAATGACATGCATACCTACGTGCCAAACCTGTAACGCGAGAACAATATTGTTCAGTTAAACACGGTTAATTGAAAAATACTGAGTCTGCTCCAATGCCCTTGGGTGGTTTTCCCCACGTTTTTTTTTAGGCTGAGCCTGGTGTTAAAAAATGGGCTTAAATGGAACTCCTATATCACCTTAGCAATACAGACAAACTATCTGCTAGATAGTGGGTTTTGGTACTCTTACACTGACTTAGGAACAAGGAGATAAGCATGCACACAAGTCTGCTCAATTCTGAGCTTTAAGGTTCAATAGAACTTGCTTAGAATTGTTTTTATTATGTCAGTGTCTCCATAAAGGGAATTAAAAAGTCTCTAGTTACAGACTTTTGATACATGTTTCATATATGTAAGCTGTTCATAGCGTGAAGTACAGGAGTTAAGATGTGCTACAGAAAGCAAAATAATTTGTTTATTCTGAGTAGCAGCTAAGTTCCCCTTTACAAAATCATGTACTAATTTGGCAGTATTTTTCCGAGCCAGTAGAACACTGAAACTTGGTTCTTCTGCATGTCTGGTGCAATTGAGCAGGCAGTCATAGTTCTGTACTCCTGTTTGTTTCTGTGGACATTGGCAAACTTGTAGAGACCTGTCTTAAAGAATTACATTTGAGAAATTACCTCCTGCTTTTTTCCCCCACTGTTGTGCTCCAACATGAGTTGACTTTAATGTGCGTTAATCTCTTCCAGATCTCTGTTTAAACTTGCTTTGATTTGTGTTTTCAGTCTTAAACCGAACTGAAGCAATATGGTGTATTTCTTACTACTTTAAAAGATCTCAGAAGATCTTGGCTTTAAGTGAGGGTAGTGATGTTTGTAGTTTATCAGCATCACTTCTTTTAGTTGCTTGGAGTAAGATTTTTGTCATTTTTCCTGTAAGTGTGGCATTTCCAGATTTTCTCATCTTGTTTTCAATTGTCTTAATGCTGGAGGAATGTGCTACTCCTGACTGCTTAGCTGATCAGGAGAAACACTATAGTCTCTCAAACTCTTCAGCCTGCAGTCAGCTTTTGGCTAGCTGTGGTAGGTTATTTGCATTTTGAATTATCTAGGCCCTTCTGTAACCACCCAGCCTCGCCTACAACGGTGTTGCAGAGTGTGGTACAAATACATCTGTTTTGCTTCAGGCTCTGTTGTGCCTCCTGCTTAGAGCTGCTCCTGCTCTCTGAAGGAGTTGCTTGCAAATGCTTCTGAAAGTGAATGTATTCAGAGTGTACGGACAGTTTTAACTCATACTTTAAAAAAAAAAAAAATGAAGGAAGCAAAACTGGGAATGTCTGACTGATTTGACTGTGGATATCGAAGAGCTCTGAAGAAAAAATGTATTTCTGTTCTAATTCACCCTCATTTTGGTGCTCTTTGCTCTCCTCCACCCCTTTCCTGAAAATCTGGGGAAAAGGGTTTGTAGTACAAAGCGGTCACAACAGCTGTACGTTTCAAGCTTTATTTCTAACAACTGCATAAAGAAAAGGCTTGCTGTGTGATTCACAGCATAACCTGTTTTCACTACATTTAAATACTATTGTATAATTGTACGGGCCATAGTTTACAGTACAGACCGAATTTGAAGAGATATCTCTGAGGACAAAGTGCAAGTTACTATGTTTTTTCATCATCGGACAGGAATTTTGTCATAATTTGAAATGATCTGAAGTATTTGTCTTTTGTTTTCACAGGTTCCTGTTGCATGTAAATCATGTCCCTGTGGCTACATATTTATTAGTCGAAAACTCTTGCATGCCAAACGTGCCGAGAGATCACCACCCATCACAGGTAATAGCTACAGAGATGGGAAGAAGGGGCCAACAGTTCTTTCCCTTTTTTTTCTTGGAGGCAAAGGATAGAGTATTTTACTTCACTGTGTAAATTGACTATTGTCAGTTCACTTTCCCTTAAATTTGTCATGGTAGACTTTTAATATGTTAATTTTTCTTGAATTTTGAGGGGAGGAAAATTTAAATTTTGAGCTCGTGGTTTCAGTCTTACTTCCTTTGTACTTGTGATGTTGTCATTTACTCTGTGTATATTCTAGCTGTGCATAGTGGTTGCTATGCAAAATAACTCCTTACAGAAAGCTTTCTGTTAGTCCTCTTTTGAAGCTAAATGGCTAGAAATGCCAAAGGGATCAGGTTTCAGAGTGCACGCTGATTGAAGCTGAGTTTACTGAAAGTAAAAATCCTCTTTGTTTGAAGAAGTTATGCTGAGTTGTAGTGTTTCATATATGCTGAGTTATACTTATTCATGAACACCTGAATGGCACTTTGTATAAAATTGGTTGTATGTTTAATCTAAAACCAGGTGGGTCTTGCGTTCCTCTGCATGATTAAATTAAAAAATAGTATCAAACTTGTGTGTCTTTTGTTGTTGATGGGCACAGTAAGAAGTTGGTTGAATATGCATTCTGGCATGATTAACATTCTCCTGTGTTCATTTTTATCACTTCCTCCAGTCCTAATAGGAATTAGTCAGAATAAGCACCTGTCAGGGAAGATGTTTGTTTGTTTTTTAAAAAAAACCACCCCATCTATTAATAATGTCTACTTTTTAACACTGTCTCCCAGGCCTAGAAAATGGAAACCAAGTATTTGACATTTTGTATCATTATTTTGAAGGATACTTGCAGTTTACCAGCTTGTAGGAACTATATGAAGTTATGCGAGAACTGAACTTTCAAGGGGGAAGACGTTAAGTAATGTCTGTGGCACTGTGTGGAAGCGTTGGTCAATTTTCTTCCCCACCCCCCGACTGTTTTATTTGAAAGTTGATAAATAGTTAGCAAATTAAGTTGAAAGCCATAATCTGTTAGAGCAGAGCTCTTGTCTGATTCAACTTTGTACATAGGAAATGCACCGGGGAAGGAAGAACTGCATGCACAAATATATCCTGGGGGCCACTCTGCAGGAAAGCAGCGTTGGAGGAAGGGACCTGGGGTCCTGATGAGCAGCAGCTTGAACATGAGCCAGGAATGTGTGCTTGCAGCAAAGGCAGCTAATGGTATCCTGGGCTATATTAGGCAAAGTGTTTGCAGTAGGTCGAGGGGATCCTTCCTCTCTACTCGGTGCTGGTGAGGCCACACCTGGAGTCCAGTTCTGGGTTCCCCAGTACAAAAGAGACATGGGCATACTGGAAAGAGTCCAGTGAAGGTCCACGAAGATGAAGAAGGGGCTGGAGCATCTCTCGTCTGAGGAATGTCTGAGAGAGCTGGGACTGTTCAGCCTGGAGAAGAGAAGGCTCAGAGGAGTGTTATCAATGTATATAAACACCTGAAGGAAGGGTGTAAAGAAGATGGAGCCGGGCTGTTTTCAGTGGTGCGCAGTAACAGGACAAGAGGCAGTGGGCACAAACTGAAATGCAGCAGGTTCCCTCCAAACAGGAAGAAACACACTTTTGGTGTGAGGGTGACCAAGCACTGGCACAGGTTGCCTAGAGAGGTTGTGGACCCTACATCCTTGGAGATACTCAAAAGCCATCTGTTTGTGGTCCTGGGCAGTTGGCTCTTGGAGGCCCTGCTTGAGCATGGCGGTTGGACTGGATGGTCTCCAGAGGTCCCTTGCAACCTCAACCCTTTTGTGATCCTGTGAAACGCAGCTTTTGTATTAACATCAGTGACAAGTTACCCTGCTGTCCAGTTTGTACCCTGTGTCTATACAGGATCAATGGGACAACTGCAGCAAAAGGAAACCAGTTCCCCAGGAGGATACAGCGGGAGACTGTGTGTGTCTGTGTTGTGCTCATAAGGTGACTGCAATTGCTTTTAGAAAACATTGTTTCCAGTATTTTCAATAGTATAGCTATTGCAGAATGGTGCTGCAGCCTTGCGAACGTGCAGCTAGTCTGCAGTGAGTAGCACACTGTGGTGATGGTACTGTTTTCAGTACCCAAGCTCATTAATCCATGCTTACAGGTGAAACTCATGTAAATAACCCTTTTTTTTTTGACTCTGTCATGTAGGAAAACAATATACCTTTTCAGAATTAAGTATTAGAGGCCTTGTCATAGGCTAGATTTGGTGGGACGTGTATGCTATGTAATGTGGTGTTTACCGACAGCATTGTTGACTCAGTATCTCGATTTGTGTGGGCAGTGGGAATGATTTCATCAGTGTCAAAGGAAGGTGAAGTACTTTGCTGTTTGCCGATATGATAAACTTTTTGTTTTGGCTAGTGGAAACGTACAGTGGGCTGTTGATGGCTGTGATCTGTACAGGTTTTTTCCATCTCATTATGGCAAACTATGAACTTTTTCTATACTAGCAAATGTCTCATGTTGCAAAATGCGTTTGAAGTAATTAAAGGCTTGATCCTTGTAATCAAGAAGTGAAGTGCCATTCTGAATCTGATAACGTAATTTCTACGTGGATATCGTGCAGATGTAGTTGTTCTGTAAAGGTATAGACATCTAACCACTTTTGCTAAGAGATTTAAAGAAAAAAGTTGATTGGGTGGGGTAAGCACTAATAGGAAATTAAGAACAAAGATGAAAAGAACCCTAGATCATACCATCTCTATTCCTTTGCACAGAAAACAAGAGTGAGGCCAAAAGGAGACGGACAGAGAGAGTTAAGCGAGAGAAGATAAATTCTGCAGTAAATAAAGACTTAGAAAACCGAAAAAGATCCAGGTCTAACAGCCATTCAGATCATAGCAGACGAGGAAGAGGAAGACCGAAGAGTGCCTCAGCCAAAAAGCACGAGGAAGAAAGAGGTATGAGAACTGGAGAAATACGTTCACTGGGGTTTCTTTTTGTATGAAGATTTTTTTTTAATCAGTAAACCTTTATACAATTTAAACCTTTTAGGTAACTGGACTAGTTCAGCCAATACGTGATATCTTAATATAGGGAAGGGGCTGTTTCACATCTGCAGAGACCTGTGGTTTTATGTTTCAGTGTCTGGTTGGAACTAACTACGAAGAGCTAAGTCTGCATTTTTAGCCACCAGACAAAGTTTCAACATATAGTTTGAAAGCCATTGGACTGTAGTGCTTAGTAGGTTTTTTGATTCGGTTTTGTGTATTTTTTTTGAGGTACTGCTGCTCTATATCACAAGGACAAACCATATAATGATGCCTGTTATCAGAGAGTGATTAGGATGATTGTTCAAGTTTCTTGAAACCTTTTGGAGAGCCAAAGTGAAAAGGGCATCTTGAGTCACTACTATGACCTGAAGTTTTGTCCCATGCTTCCACAGAATAATACTCTAGGAGGAAAGAATGCCTCCTTGCTTATTAACATTGCTTGATGACCAGCTGTTCTTAATCTTTATACAGTAAAGAGACTGTTACATGCACTAGAGTAGTTTTGGAGCCCTTCAAGTATGTGACTGTCACTTAGGGTTCCTATTTCTTTAAGAACCTATTGACACTGCATTTGCATATGCTTTTGGATATATTTATTTTAGGCCTGAATAATTAACCAAAAACTTAGCGTAGACTTAAAAAGGCTGGAAGGCAGATAGGAGGAAATAACAAGACGGTATAAATATTCAGAAGATCTTGTTCTTAAAACTATTGAAACCATCAAGCATACCTTGTGGCATAACTCAGAAATGTGATTTTTTTGTTTTTTCCCCGCCACCTTATTTGTTAATGAAAATGGGTGTTAATCCATGTTGTAAAGTGACTTCTTTTAACTTCTAACTTTTCAAAACTAATTTTGTTGTCTGCTTAATGTAAATCTGTTCATTCTTCAAGTTTCTTTCCTATAAAGACAAAGTATAAACTGGGATTTTTTTGTTTAGTGCTTTGTCTGTGGAAAGAGGAGGTACAATTTCATTTCTGTATGTTTTCTGGATGGCAGTTGCTTTACTGTAATAGGAATACACTTATAATATCTAATCTCTTCACTGTTGCATATGGCTTATTAATGTATGTAGCTTCACAGAGTACAGAGCTTCCCTAGTTATTATTGATTCAAGCTAGGCTTTGTCAAGTGCCTATAGGATCGCTTCTAGGCGTTTTACTGCCAAGTCTAGTTAGCTTTGGTTTGACAATTCTTGCAAGCTTGTTGGGTTGCACTGTAAAAGTAAATCTTCTTTCCTGTCCCCTGAAAAAGACAAAAGCTATCTAAGCAATCAGAAGAAAATATCCATTCTCTTAATGCATGTTTTATAGTCTCTGAAAAGCAAGGATTTGAAAGGATGAGGGATATTTAGAGAACATGTTTGCTTATCCAAAACTAGGCTGAATGGAGTGAAGCAAGAGGTTAAAAACAAAGTGTGACAATATGCCAGTGCTCAGAGGTAGAAAAATAGAAATACAGATGTAGTGAGATCTTTGCAAAAGAGTGCATGTGTGGCATGTTGTTTTCTTGGTGTTTGTAGGTGTGTGGGGTTTTTTTATGGGTTTTTTTTCAAGTTGAATCTCACTTGAGAAGATTGCCTCCATCATCTTGTCCTGTCTTACCATCCCCTTTACTTGATACTGTGACTACTGCTGCTGTTTCTTCCTTGCTGGTACAGAGCTTGGGTTGACGCCCGTTTGCTCCTCACCATTACAGCATACCTTACTGGTTAGGAATAAGTGGGCTTAGGATATTTTCTTACTTATTTCTTATTCATTATGTCACTGTAATGTGTGTAGACCACTGTCGTGATTATAGGGCAGATTTAAAAAAACAAACAAAAAGTTGACATATGTGGCTGCTGCGACTATAAATATAACTTCAGCAGAGAACCCATTATTTGTAAGTAATTACTGTGAAACAAGTTAACATTGACTCCTGGGTTTTGAAGGGTCTTATAAAATTGGCCTAACTACTGTTTGTGGAGTAATTAGTGGGGAATTTTAGAAATAATCTTCCTTTACCAAACCTGCTACTTGATAGTGTTGTTTGCATAAAAGCATGTTAAGCAACTTGAATTATTCCACTCTAATTAAGGTGATTTTTGTGTGACTCATTTGCTAGTCCTTGTATCAGTCTGCATAGTGTTGGAAGTCAGCTCTGGAGTGCAAGACATTAGCTTAGTGTCAGACTTTATTAATTTCCTTGCCTATTGTATAATTCTAGGATATTTTGGGTACACATTACTTGCTAGAGGTTGTGCTGCTGTTCTTTCCCCCAAAAGACTTGAAAAAAAGGGCACTGCTTGCAAAACTGTTAAGTATTTGGTGCCTCTTAGGCTACTGCAATGCCTAATGCATTTAGAGATGAAAAACAGGAGGGCAGAAAACACCTGAATTATAATAGCATGCAAGAGCAGATAATCTATCCATCTGAAGACCCCACAGCTGTGAAAAGCTTCCTAAGGACACCCATGGCACCTCTAGCTTTGCTTTCTTGCTTGTGTCGTGCTGTTCTCGTACATTGCATGCTTGTTCCCAGTTATGTCTGTGCCTTTGACTAGTTCTTTTGTATCCTTCGTGACTGGCTCACATTAGAGCAAAGAACTGCAGGATTCAACAGCAATTGAGGAGAATAAGAGAAGCGAAAGGACTTTTTAAAATAAGCTATTTTTGCTGCAGATTTAGTAAGAAGGACTGGAGGGGGAGGAAAGAGGAAGCTGATGTAGATTGAGGGGATATGGCAGATGCTGGGACCCAGAGAATGTTACTATCACATGTTTCAGAGACATGTGATGACCCTGGAAAATAGTAACATCTTACTGCAGGCTTGGCTTGTCAAAATTGGCAATTTCTTTGTCAGAAATGCTACAGTATATTTTGAAAATAGAAACTTAATCTGATTTGGATTTTTGTTGTGGTGGTGATATGTTTTTTATTCTGCTGTGTGGGACTGTGATACATAGCTAGACAGGTTCCCAGGCTGCCTTATCTAGGTAACAAACTTGATTATATTAAACAAAAAAACTCTTGTATGTAGGGAGGAAGTGGTATTGGTTGTTCTGCTCCTGAAAGGGGTTACTATCAAGTGAGACTCAGTAAGAGTGGCCTGGAGCCTTACTAAAGCATACTTGTAGATACATACATTTCAGTATCCTGATAAAACTTAAGCTGAATTAAATTTCTAAGTTTTTTAGCAATTTCCAACTGTATTACTTTTATATTTGCTTGCCCAATATGCACATTTGAAATAGTTCACTGTCTTGGATAGTGAATTTCAGAACTCTGGATTTTGAATCCGTACACAATTTGTGAGGGGAGAGAGTCCGTATTTGATTTATACATAGATGAGAATTTTAAGGGCTGTGGGTCTAGTGGGTTGCAGGAGATCTGGGGATGAGAGACATGCTGCAGGAAGACTGAATATTTTCACCTCAATAGCCTCTTAGTTTTATATCAAAAGACTTAGGTTTTTTAATGTCTTACAAAAATGGTATTGTGATTCTGTAAGACAGTCTTTTGCTAATAATAGAGAAGTGAGTCAAAACTATATTCAGATGAGACTGTGAAGCGGAAAGTTTTAATAGTGTCTGTAGAAACCACGGTGTCCTATGAGTAGCGTATGATAAAATGTCAGGCAAGTGCAAGCTGTTCACTGGTTACTGATGAGAACTGGAATTGTTTTAAGAATGCTTAAAACTTGCAAACCCGTGTTAATCCCTGATACTGTTTGATGTCAAGATTTCAGTTCTTTGAAGCTGAAGTCTCTCAGAACAAGCCAGTACTTTGGGAGGATGGGGGGAACGGAAACTTGAGAAGGTGTTGGTGTTGGGTTGTTTTTTTTTTTGCTAAGAAGTCTACAAGTGGTTAACAGTAACCTGGGAGGGGGCAAGTATTTTTAATTTTGCTGGGTGCTGACATATTGAGGTGGTGGCTGCATTTGTTTGGTTTGGGAAGTATGAAAAAAGGGGAGGGGTTTAGATGTGGAAATAGGAAAGGTTAATGTGGAATAACAAGTGTGTGTAGTATCTGTGCTGAGAACAACTCCCAGCATTCTTAATTTGTAAATGGTGGGAGGGAGGAAGTGGAGCAACCCAGCCTGAGTGTGCATAAGCAACTGATTTGCCTTAAACTACAGGGTAGGACTTGCAGCAGAACTCAGTTTCTCAACTTTTGTTTCAAACTCAACACACTAGAGAATATTGTCTTATGTAGCCAGGGAACAAGCAGAAGTCATTTACATTCCAAATACAAACATGCTTGGATTTGCTTTACTTCACTAAGGCAAGTTTCTTGTTTTCAGACTAAAAACTGGTGCATCTTTGTGTGTCCAGGCTCCTCACTAAGCAATTTTACTTGCAGGGAAAGATAAGGTTATGTGTGATTTAAGTTGTCTAGAAATCTAGAAGTAGAGGGTTTTGTTGCTATGTGTCTCTATCAGTATTAAATCAGAACACAGTGGTAAAGGATTTTTCAGTTCCTCCCTCTTAGTTTAACACAAGCACTTGACTTCACAGGGAAGATAGTCTGTTGGAATGGTGTCTGTAGCTGTAATACAGACAATCGGATGTGAAACCAAATCTAAAAATGTTATGAATGTGGACCCACTGAAGGGGTAACCATGTGAGTAGGTGGAAACAGGAGATGCCGGGATCTTTCTTCCATGTGGTGCTGTCCATTATTTTCCAATGCTGCTTTATCTTTCACCTGCCCATTGCTCATTTAGGTGTCTTGATGGAGCAGTCTGCCAGAGGATGCTGTGGTCAAAAAGAGCACGCACGTGTGTGTCTGTGTGTTAATGAGACAGGGGTCTGTCCAGTGAGCGTTGTTTTGTGATTGTAAATTAGTCCAGGCTACCACAGAACTTGGGTGAGAGATGGAGCTCTACAGCTAGACACCAACCTTAAAGCTCTAGACGTATTAATCTCTTCTCTGTGTCTACAAGTTTGGTCTTCTGACAAAGCTGGGTTTTTTTGTGGTGTTCTCTGTTTTATTTTTTTTGTGGGTTTGTTTTTTGTTTTTCCTAAATGAGCTGTGTCAGCTAGCCATGGCTAGCTGAACTGGGATGTAAATTCCAGATCTGGAGTAAGTGCTATTTATGAAAGTACTATTCTATTAGTTTTGTCATATGCCATAGTGTAACTTCGTATGCTTGAGCACTGCAGTATGGAAACTTCTTGATGGCTTGCTTTTGTGTATCTGTAGCCTTGAAGGAAGCCAACATCAGCGGAGGGAATTTAGACCTTTTCCCTTGCTCACTGAGGTGATAGCATTGCTCTGTATCTGGGATAAGATTGAAAGTCTGCAGTATAGAAAGTCCAGAAGTGTTCACGGTGACAGACTGGGAAACTGATTTCTGCCTTGTGTCTGCTCTTTGGTCTTGGGCACTGTAATTAAACTACTGGGTTTCTGTTACTTAGATGTGGGACAAATGTCATATTTAATGAGGATATAGTGAAGTATCTTTGTTTTCAAGGATGGGAGGTGTTTATGTAAAAGTAAAGAAAAAAAACTCAAATCCAAAACTGGAGGAACGCTTGAATACTCTTTTGTGTCAGGAATCAATGTAGTGTTAGTGACTCATTCTTTCTTTGTCATTAAAGAACAGAAATTCAGTCATGCTTTTGGATGACTAATTCTGTGACTCTTCTGGCACCTTTGCGTGCTTCCATTCCTTTCTCGTCTGTCTCAATCCCTCCTTGTATGGGAGTTGATTGTCTAACTTCTTTTCAGTTGCAGTACTCCATTCCACATATTTATTAATTACTATGTAACTTGCATTAATTTCGGATAATGGAAAAAGCTTCTAATAGTGACTTTTTTTTCTCCTACAGAGAAACAAGAAAAAGAAGTTGACATGTATGCTAACCTTTCAGATGAAAAGGCCTTCGTATTTTCAGTGGCCTTGGCGGAAATAAACAGAAAAATTATCAATCAAAGACTTATTCTGTAACTTGTAAGCACAATCTGATGCATTTATGTGCAAAATGGCTAGCATATTTCCAAGGTGTCATGGACTCTCGGGAAGTGTGTTGTCTGCACCGACAAGGACCATAGTATTTCCTGTTAAAATTCTGCTGCTGTTCTTGGAAATCGAATTCTGTCTCTACAAGTCAGAAAGAAAGTGTTCACAAGATTGTACTGTGAAAAATCAGAAAGCAGATACGTTTTACACCTTGAAGACAAATGCTAGACAAGTGCACAGAGAGACTGCACCCATTCCAGAACCCTTCTTTTAAATTTGCTGCCAGAAATGCAATATTTTAAATATTTTCAGAAATAAATGATTTTCCTTTAAAATTATATATTTCAGATTTTTCAGCTATATTGCAGTTTACTTACAGTTCACATAACTTTTTAATAAATTGATATTTCAGTATTTTATTGAACTGGGTATTAAGTACGTTTGTGACACTTAGGGTGTGTTTATTTTAATCCTCTTAGAAATCTGGTATTTATCCTAGGGATGACTTTAGATTTACATTTTTTTAATAGGTGTGATATAATTCCAATAGGAAGAAAATCAAAGTGGCTTTATTTTGGGAGATTATTCTGCCTGACAACTTCATATTGTTTGTGAATTCTCTCTAGAAAATGATTCCCTGTTACATGGAATTGTTTTTTAAAAGCTGCATAGACTTTTTAGGGTCAGACTCCTGAAGTCTGAGAGCTAAGCATTTGTTTTGTAACCACTGCTTGCTGGGTGTCTGCCTTGTCCAGACGGTAAGTACTTTTCCCCTACTCTTTCTTGGCCAGAGAGTAGCAGACGTCGGAGATGTAGATCTGCAGCTAGCACCTTCTTACTGGTATTTCTAAAAGAAGAGGATATGCAGGTTCCTTTTCTCATCAGCTTTTTTTTCTCTGTCTTTTAAAAGTGTAGTTCTTGACAATGTTGTCTTTGGACTGTTGACTGTAAATACCAAAGCAAAAGTCTACCGGAGTGTGCAAAAATGAGCTGTTTTGGTAGAAATAGGTTTAGGTAAAACATTCAGTGAAGTCCTCTTTGTTCAAGTGGTGTAGTGCAATTTGAGCCAAAACTCTTGCATTAGTTTTGGCATATATAAAATACGTGCCAAAATATATGGTGTTTTTGCCTTACCAAAAAAAAAGCTCAAGCCCTGTGAAATCCCGAGGGAGGTGTAGGAGCCAATTGCATTCATGAAACCTGACATACTAGCTTTTTGTTACCTTTCATTCACTCTTTTCTAAGAAGGGGAATGTAACTAAATGTCTTCGTTTTTCTTCAGTATTACTCATGCTTTTCAGTATCAAGTTACTTTAATAGTGAGAGTTACCTAATGAGGTTCTGCTACAGAACTGATCTCTAGATGGAAGCAGAGATTTTTATTAATAAAGCTGGACTATCAAATACTGACAGTTTATTGGTTAAGGGAAGAAGCTATGATAGTTTTGAGTTAAGCCACAAGGGACTGATGAGGTGCAAACTTTGTAAGCAGGAAATGTGGCAAGTGACTTTTAATTCCTTACTCCTAAGGAGTAATTGAGGTCCTTTTTAATGCTGGATGAGAGGGATGGGTGTGGAAATGCCCTTAAACCACTAATCTACATTTGTCTTTATTCCAGTAAATGAGGAATTGCGAACACAAGACCTGCTTCCCCACATTATGTAGACTTCTGCTTTCCAGAACTGTAGCCTGTCGCAGATACCAATAGTAAGGACAGATGAGTAACTCTTAAGGATTAGAACGTATGTTTGCATGGTAAGTTGCTGAAGTCAGAATGACAAAAGGGAAGTTCTAATTTTGAAAACTTAAGACATGATCAAGCTTCTGTTACTTCTGTTGCTAGAATGAGATCTACCGTGTTAAGAAGGGACAAAGGGAACTACTGATGTAGTCTGTTCAGCACTCTAACCTGCATTCCTACAGGTATCTACTTCTTTCTGCTTCTGTACATGGAGTTAGTTATCTACAGAGGACTGAAGTTAATATTGTTAGATGCGACAAACTTTAACTTATGGCTTTTACATTTAGATTGGTGCCATCTCTGATAGGTACTGAAAAATACGTTCATACCTCTCAAAAGTGTAAGGCTATTTTTTCCTCTTCATTGGTGGAGAGTCTCTTGAAACAGTGGTTGAGTTCCATTTCTGTACTTTTTCCCTTTGTCTTCCCCAGGTGTCTGCTGTCGGCTCTTTCCCACTTGTGGTCATGCTATTTTTCTTCCTCTGCTGGCTTCCAGTTTCTTTGAGAAAGCTGTGATGGAAGCAGGTGGCCTTGAAAATATTCTAGGGAGAGAGTGCTTCGTTGCCAGTGGATCTTGCAGAGGAAGAGTCCTGACTTTCTTTTCCCACGAACCAGAAACAAACCATTCTTTCCCATATAGACCCTGCTTTGGCAGGGGAGTTGGACTAGATGACCCACAGAGGTCCCTTCCAACCCCTAATATTCTGTGATTCTGTAGACAGCACACTTCAGCATCTTCCAAAAGCCCTGGTAACTCTGTGGCTGTGGTATGCTAAGACATAGATTTCTTGGAACACATTCAGTGACTGAACTGGAAAGCATCTGCACTGTATGAAATAGGCGTCAACATGATGGCATCACAAGAGCTCTTTCTTTGTGTGTTAGAGATGATCAATGGATGAAACACTGTGGCAAACCATTGTGGATTATAATTGTAAAACGTATTGGATCTTGGTCTACGAAAGTAAAATAAAGCCAGGGACAGCTAAACGATGAGAGAGTAAAATGCTATGTACTGCAGCTTTGACTTACTTGGAAGCTGCGTAATTTCCAAGAAGCAAGAATAAATATGTAACACTTCAGGAAGCTGCTTATGCATAATTTTTTTTTGTGACTCTCTAGTTCCAATATAAGAGCTTAGGCCCTGTCTCTGAATGTTTTACGGTTCAGTCTACCTTAACTGATTTCACTGCATTTTGTAACATGAGACCTCACACAGAAAAATAATCTTCTTTCAGAAAAAGTGAATTAGGCTGCGGTTTTTTTAATTAGCTTGAAAGAAGACCAAGTATATCACCACTACAAAAATACCGCTCCACCTCTATACCGCCTCTACATGTTGACTTATCTGACTAGATAAGCTTGATGTTGTGAATAGAATAGTTTAGGATTGTACTGGAGAACTGCCTGTTTACAAGCCACCATCTACATCTTTCTGCCACTTCTTTTCCCTTTTTTTCTGAAGAACTATGTTTCCAGTGTTTACATCTCTGTGTAATAGTGTGTCAGACCATCAAGCAAGTTCACGGTACAAATTCTGGCTTGAGATTTCTCTGCGTTTACTCTAGTCTGCTACTAGATGGCAGGCTTATTCTGAAGAGAGTAACTGTTCAAGCATTCTTACTGTTGATACTAGGAAGAGCATAGTATTCACTTTTCAGTAAAAGCACATTGAAAGATTATTTTTCTGTAGAACATCACTCGCTCATAGCTAACTTAGGAGCTTAAAATACTGCTAATGAGTATTACTCGCTATCTGCACTGGAAGTAGATGACTTAATCAGTTGCTTGGGATGTTAGCTCTTGAGCTGTGAAAATTGGTAGCAATAAATAATTTAAGACCAAAGAACTCTGAACTTTCAGTTGGCAATTTAATAAAAAATGGTTTAAGGGAACTCTTCCTCGCCTCCCCTGGAACTCCCATATATGTAAGTTTTCTTTGGTCCAATTTTACAAACATCTCTAATTTTCCTGTCATATTCACTATAATACTGTTATGATCGATTAAAAAAATTTGAAAATGAGGCAATTGTTGGGGAATACTTTGGAGATTATCATCACCCTGTGGCTGGGCAGCAGGACTTATGGAGAGGGAGACTAGAACTGAGATACTTGCTTCAGATATCAGGTCCTAAACAAGGTCTTTGGGTTGGTTTCACACAGTGCTTTTTATTTTTTTCTGAGTTTTTCCAGTTTTGTTTTAGTGAGACAGTGATTCATGTAGGCTACTAGCAGCACTGTGTTTTCCTTGTATCTTGGACTGTACTATCAAGGAGCTTAGTATCTTGTTGCATAACAGGACATGATGCTTGACTTCTTTAAGACACTGATAACCTTTAAGGTATTGATAACTCATGATTAAACAGTGTAACCAGAAAGCAGTCTTAAACCACTGTTTAGTTTAAGCCTTTCTGAGTTGCTGTTCTCCAGAACACGATCCCTCTGCATGCATGAAGATGTGCAGGTACTGCTGGTGTCCTATTTTATATGTCTAGGTGCATTTATGCAAGTGTTTTTCTTTGGATTAGGAGTAGGTGTGGTAGTCTCTACTTCCAGTGCTTATGTTTGTGTCATAGAATAGTCTTGGGGAGCAGGAAGTAGATTCCTTTTACAAACAACTGACCTTGAAGATGTCCTTCACCTGTTAGTGGGTGCTTGCTCTGCAGGACCAGGTCTGCCTGTAGCAGATGGTGGGCTCTCAGGCCCAACGGTTTTACTCTGCAGATCTCCTCTTGTGCCTTGCTTCTTGCTTATTATGAAAATATAGCAAAGCAAATGTTAACAAGTTTCACCAGTGCTTTCAGGTGAGTTGTTCTCCTTCAAGGTATTAAAGATGTCATCAGTGTTTTGTAGTAGACTTCCTACTGTTTTATTTCACTGTGGGTTCTGATGAATATCCTCTAGTGAATCAAACTGCAGCATTTCAAGATGTTGCTTTCCCCAGTTGTTTGCCTACCCTTTTGGGAGGTTGCCACTTCAGTAGCAGTGATGGTGGGACAGCTTTAATAAATAGAGTGGTTTTTTTCTCCCCTTTAGGCTGTCACTTTCGAAACCCACTAGCAGTTACAGAAAGTCTGGCTGCCCCGAAGTTATATCTGATTAAGCAGTTTTTCCTGTTGAGATGAAGATGATCAGTTTTGCTGCCTTATGGTTGATCAAACACTACAGAAATACACTGCATGATTTCAGTAGAGATTGTGATTTCGTAATGAACTGAAAGTAAATTCATGTACTAGAGTGGGATTTTTTCAGCTCTTACTTTAAAAAGGGCTGCTTGTAGCTGCTAGCTGTTGAATGGGATGTGCAATCTAAGTAAAAAGCAAGAAATTGATTAGGCAGAAGGCAGTGCAAATGGATAAATCTGTGTGTTTCTTTTTTTTTCTTCAGAAGAAAACCTAAACCTGCTTTTACTGAAGTTGTTTAATTTCAAGCTCAAAACGTGATTCTCATGAATCATTTGGTGTCATCATGCAGCACATTCCCCAGGAAAGTCAGATACCCGTCCCTCATCTTCCCCCCACAAGCTACTTTTCTTGGTGCTGCTTAGCTTTGTACATAGAACCTGAACTCCGTCTTATAAAAGTCAAGTTTACTGCCTTTTGTTCCTAGTATGCATTTTTTCTCTCAAGCATAATTAAGTCTTTAATTTTGTCATAAGGCTTAAGAAATAAATACTATTTTTAATCTTGGACAGTGTTGGAGACCATAAAATGCTGTTAAGAGCTGTGAGCGTTCCAGATACCAGGATTACAAATGTTAGTAGTGTGGCACTTTTCCAAGTGTCGATGGTTTTTGTTTTGTCTTGGAATAAACAGCTTTTGAATATTTTATTGAAAATACCTTGCTAATAAAGAAAAATCTTCAGACTGAGATCTGAGTTGCTTTATTTGGAGAAGTCTTGGAGCAGAATACGTGTTTGTACATGCACATGTGGGCATGCATAAGGATGAGATACGTGGTTGGAGTCTGCTGTGTGTGTGGTCTGGGCCCCAGGTCCTGATCCTCAACAGCAGCAAAGCAGCATTTCATCTAAGGTCACTGAACTGGCTGAGCGATACGGGAACCGGGAGTTCTGGGTTTCAGTAAGATTGATACTGAGTCCTAACACTGGTTTTACTGGCACTGCGTGGTAGTCTGTAATGTATTTGAAAGTAATGTTTATTGATGGAGTTTACTACTTTGGCAAATAAAATAATTCTGAAGTAATAAAGGATGTTTTTGTTTAAGTAAAGGAATAGTTTATTAACAGCATAGCTCATGAATCTTTAGATCTGGTGTTGTCATAACATGCAGAAGATGTGCGCTAGGTATGAAATCTATCTTATGAAACCACATAGTGTCCTGAAGACAGTACAGGTTTTGTCTTGAACACAAGACGGAAGCCAGAGAAAAGGCAGGAGTGTAAGAAACTCTTGAAAAGAACAGCTCTTACTTAACATGAGACTGTCAGCTGGAGGACTCTATTGAAATTGTGAAATCTTGATGTGTAACCTCAAATGAATGAAGTTAGAAATGCAAGGCTCAATTTTTTTTTTTTTTAATTGACTAAGGAACCTGTGTTACTGTAGAATGAGGGTTAAGGCGTAATTGCTTTTTACTTCAGCTTTCTGAAACAGTGGAGGATAATGATTACTTCCAATCATCTTGCAAAAGTAACAGATCTTTCTGTTCTTTAAGACCAGGGCAATTCCAAAGAATGAAAAACAGTACAGTAAGTTGAGATACTTAAGACATTTATCGAGTCTTGGCCAAGTACTGATTCAGAGCCTGATCCTGTAGTTTTACCTCTTAATTCTGCTGAAAAACAAGTTAAATTTAAAACTTCAAATAAATAAAAATTCTACAAGTAGAATTCCCTACCAAACTGAGCAGATAAATCTATCCTAAGATTTGAAGATAAGTATTGGAATTTACTTGTAGGATTTTTTTTACTGTGACAGGTCTTGACATCCAATGAAAGGTTTTCAAGAAGGTACTCTTAAAACAAGCTGTTTAACTGAATGGTTAAAATGATGGAATGTAATTTTAACACTTAAAGGAATGTTTTGTAAATAGTACCTCAAAGCAGTGAATAATGGGCTCAATGGGAATTGAGAAAGAAACCTAACTTAGGTAAATACTAATAGCTGCATTCTGAAGACTATCCTACCTGTCCTGGTAGGGAAGAAGTTTCCCACAGCGTGTAGGATTAATATTGAGTCTAGTCACTTCACAATGTATTTTTCTTTCATTGTTGCTCACGCCTGTTTTAGAAAGATTTGAGAGTCTCATCCAAAATATTTAGCTTGCATTTCTTGACGCTGACCAAATTATGAATTTGGCAACTTGTATGATGTTGCTTACAACATCCAGAGTGCTATCTACTGGCACAGAGTTACTTAGCAACAGTGAAGCTCACGTTTATGTACAGCTCATGCGTATGCATCTAAATGTAGTCCTGGGGAGGAAAAAAGGTTAAAGGAGTACAGAGTTTGGAAGAGGAAACAGATACTTTAACAATTTGTACTGTTCAGCGATTTTGATTTTTGAGACTGATGGTAACAGTACATAGGAAAATGTCTTTTAAAATGTTGTGTCTTTTAAAATCTTTATTAGATTATTAATGTATTAGAAGAACTTGAAAATAGTGAACAGAACCCTACTCCTACCAACTACAGAAAGATCAAAAATAAAAATACAGCAAATGGAGAAGAGCAGAGGACATGTTCTATTTTGAATGCCTGCATTACAAATGCATTCCTGGGAAACAAGGATATTGATTATTTGAACATGGGGAACCTGAGAAAGTCACAAAAATGATACATAGATGTTTTGTGAGACTAACAGGTGGGTTGAGATTATATTGGATTAATTATTATTGTTGTTTCCTGCTTGTCAATTTACTACTGCTTCTTTACTGATCAAACAAAGGGTTTTTTGACAGCTTGCACTCTTCTTGACTGTGGTGACACTCAAAAGCACAATGACTTCAAAGACCACTGGCAGACTGTTACTGTATGATGAATATATTAATCTCAGTTTCTCATATTTCAGGCGTGCAGGTCTCTTTATTAGCCAGTGTTATAGTTGCAGTGGAGCTTCCTTGCGTACTAAAGGGAGGAAGGTAATTGGGGCTCACTCCAGACACAAGGAGGAGGCAGCGACCAGAATGATCCAGCTAGGAGTGGTGAGGGTAGAAAAAAGAAAAGCTAGACTGAGCTAGAGAATGGAGAAGGGCATAACGATGAGAATTAAAGGTGAGTGTGTTCAGGCTGTTAGGAGAGAGACATGGAGACCTTCTGTAGGATATCGTGGTGGAGAAAGCAATGCCTGTGTTTCAGATTTCTGGAGATGACAGGAGGAGCAGGGCAATTTGGAGAACAAGGGAGAGGTGACTGGAGAGGTGCTGCATTTGTAGGAGCAGTAAGGATACTGCTCCTCAAGCTGTTCTCGGAGTTGAGCAGTTCCTTTTTACCTAAAAATTGGGTGGTTTGAGAAACAAATTCTCTGGGGGCTATATTCTTTTTTTCTGTGTTGTTTGGGCTTCCCCGTCTGTAGCCTTGATTGTGAGTTGACTGGGCTTTTCTTGTGGGGAAACTGGTGCAGACATGATGTGGGAGATGAACAAGATCCCACCACCACCACTGGGAGTGGGATGGAGAGTGTTTTAATCCTTGTTTTTCAGAGTTGATTCAAAAAGAGGAAACATTTTATAAAGAAGGTTTTTGAGGAGTAGAATGAACCTAATTAGTGGATGCTGATGTAAAGAAAAAAACAAAAAAGTCAGCAATCCAGACTGTCAGAGTTAAAATACATCTAAAATATTTACTTCTGAATTTCAAACTCAAAAATAAAGGATCCTGTGAATCTGATTTCCACATACATGTTCATTGGACATAAAATTTTGATGCTGCATGTGTACTTTATGGGGCTTACTGACAGAAATGATGTCGTCTCTAGTTGAGGGACCATTGAAATGAGAGGTAATTACCAACTACGCTTTATGGCTGTCTCAGAGTGGGCAAGAGTGTAAGAGTGAGAGAGTATTGTGTCAATTGAGTTAATTATTTTTAAAAAATACAGAATAGTGCTTGTGAAAAGTAGGAGCTTGATAAAATCTGTCATCGAACACAAATGATATTCTACTCATCCTATATTACTTCTGGGAAACATGCTTGATCTGCACTTCTCATTATTGTGGGTTTTTTTTGAAGGTAGATGGAGGAATGATGTGAAATTCTTTTTGGTTTCAGGTTTTTGCGAAATGTTACTTCTTAACATTAAAAACTAATGGGCTGTTAAACAGTAAATCTGCGTTACAACAATGCGTTGCAAAGGAGAATATGGTAAAACTAGAAGAATTCATCTTGCTTTTCCCTTTCGCTTTTTTTCTTCCCCCTTTTTGCTTTTTGTTTACTCCCTCACTAGTGGAGAGTAGAAGGGTGAAGGCGCTGTCTGCTTCAGCATCTCAGACTTGTTGTTTGCTGCCTGCAGGGTTGACCTCTGTAACAAGGCTCTGTGCTATACAGAAGTAAAAGATGACTACCCCTAAATCGTCCCCCGTCCTTACAGAGAAGGCTTGAATCTGTTCTCCTTTGGACCTTTTTTATGACCGTCAAAGCTAGATTTGCTATGTAATGTGGTATCCTGTGAATGCAAACGCATTCACCCATGCTTGCCAGGACACAAAGTAGGTACTGAGTCACTTTGTCTCTTTGAATTTGTTTTTATGGTGAGAATAGCTATTTTCAAAGTGTTCACTAGGTAAGTTGCCTGCCTTGGGTTTATTCAGCTGCAGACTTTATACTCACCCGCTTTGGCAGCTGTAACAAAAGCGAAAGAATGGAAGAATGAAAATCTGCTGACGTTTGTGCTTTGCAGGCAGTATCTGTTGCTGTGCAAAGCTTTGTGGCCTGATGAAGTTAAAGCAGGGCTTTAGATACTGTTCTTTTAAACAAAAGCAGCCTGCCTGAAGCTGTCTCTGCTAGTGTTTTCTGTTTGAAACAATGGAAGTGAATACTGAAGGTTTAAATATGGAAGGGTCCTTGTGTAAATGGCATTTAAAATATAAAATTAATATTAATGAGGTGGGGAGGCTTTCAGACCTGGCCTTTAGTACTAATCCATTGTGAGTGGAGCAGCTCTAGAAATGTGTTGATACTGGCACAGAGACAACCAGGAACTGACTGGTCTTAGAAAATGCCTCATCAGTCAAAGTCTTCACAGACTCCTGAATACTTGTCCTGATCAGATGCAGAAGGGGACTTGAACATTTCTGGTGTCAATACTCTGCCTGCTGATTCTGCGTGCGTTTCCCTGGGAACACTCCTGTATGCTGGCATTCAGTTCTAGCTTGTTGCATGGATGGAAGCGTAATGAAAGGGTAAGTTATTGACAGAACTTGGAAATCCATTTTTGGAAGAGAGCTGTGAACCTTCAATTAGATGTTTTGGGCATGGTCATGGTGAGTTAAACTGGGTGGCATCAGTGTTGGTAGCTCTGATTATTAATGATAAAAAGGCTCTAAAATAGTTAAGTAATTCAGTAACTGAAGCATGTGTGAAAGAAATGTGCCAAGAGACTAAAGTTTCTCCTTATTTATTTTCGGGAAGGAAGATACTCTCTATTAACTGCCATGTCGACAGTTTCAGCTAAGGAATATTGTTTAGATTATAAATTGCCTGAAAATGGGATGTGTGTGTGGAGCAGTCTGCCTCCTCCTGATTCACAGAGGCTGATGCTGGGAGATGAGAGGTCCCCTCAAAAATGCTGAGCCCCTTCATTTTACTCTGTAGTTTGTGCAGGATTTGACATATCTGTCAGCAGCTGGCTGGGCAAGCTAGTAATAATTCATAGCCTCTTAACATTACCTTTTTCCTTTTCTTGGTCTTCGCTCCAAGTGTACTGATCTAGCTGTCAAACACCTCTCTTGGTCTGAAGGAGGAGTTTTTGTCTCAAGTATAGCAGAGTCAAAGAGTTGCTCTAAAAGCTAAAATACTACCCTTGATCTTGATTTCGTTTGTTGGGTGTTACTTGCATTATGTTTGGAAAAGCTTTGCATTTATTCTATGAGTAAACAATGTCTCGTGACATCTACAAAGTCTATGGAATACCTATACTTAAAGTGAGCACTGTCCTCGTCTCTAGCTCTAGTATTTTAGGGCAAGGCGCCAAACTCTGTTTTTTGTGTCCATCGCCACAATGTTTTCTACCCACAGCAATATATCTAACTTTGTGAAAAGTGGACTACTTTCTTGCTGTGGTTTGGATGTTAGATAGTTGCTACTGTTCTGTTGCTTTTAATACTCTTCTGAAAACAGATTCCAGAATCGGCATCAGAAGATCTGAAATGAAAGTGAGGGAGAGAAAGGCTCCAAATTTGCTTTTTCTGCATTTTAGCTTCTGAAAAAAATAAAGACAGTGAAGCACATCATAATTATATTCTTAGTATTAATTAATGAAAATACTGCAGGAAGGTGTTGTGTTACACTACAGTTCTCTATTTAGATCTGCTAATGGAAGGTTGCAGGCTGAGCATTGCTTGTTCCGGACTGCTTGCCAAATTTCCTAAAGGATTCTCTTTGTCATGCAAGCTTTCGCCTGTGGAATGGCGCTTGCATGCTGTACATGCCACTGCTGCCACATTAAGTAATAGCATCTCTTTATTAAATCTGGAGTAACAACATGATTATTTGTGCTATTGGAATAAGTCACAAATGTATTAAAAATAGTGTTTTTTTCCTCACGCTGAGTCTCGGGGTCACCTGACTCATCTGCTAAGCACTGCACCTTTTGAATAGCTGTTGTTTTCTTAAGATCTGGAATAGGGATCACTAATTCATATGATCAGTTACATGTTAATAAAAAACCTTAAGGCTGTGTTCAAGAGCTTGATGCTCATGTGGATAGTCTCCTCTCCCACTGAGAGTGGCCAGGCCGCGTTCCTGGTGGAAGTGCCAGGAATACTGCTTGAGGCGCTGCCACAAAGCCCTCAACGGTTGGACCCAATCCAGGCAAACGGGCTCAGAAGCAGTCTTGCTGCTTACTGCTCAGAAGACACTGGTTTTCCTGTACCACTATATGGAGCTAGCTGATGTGTCTTAAAATTTTTGGGACAGTTTTGACCTAGGATTTATGGGTTGGCTTTGCCTTTTAAAAGGAGGAATAATAATAACAGATTCTAAAGCTGTTAAAATCCTGTGAGCTAGGAAGAGTTTAACTCAGTTTTACAGGTGGAAAAGCCAAGGCACAGAGTCAGAAATTTGCAGGACTCTGACAGTTGAGACAGACCTCACATTTCTGGAGGTCAAAGTCCAGTATCTCAGCCAGCCTCAGGTTGCCTATGTCCCTTTACCAGGGTGTTAGGCTACTAACCTCGTGGTGGAACTATCTCACCTCTGAGCTGTGCTCAATTCCTCCTGTACCCCTGGCCTTTTCACTTGTTCATTGAACGGCCTGAAAAACATTCCCTGCCAGGCAGTAAAAAATACTTGCAGCACAGCAAGCATGGCCATCTCCTCCCTGCCTTTTGCCCTGTGAGAGTTCCTCATTCACCTTAATTCACAGCTTTTTGTCTATACTCACATTGGTTTTATTTTGGTTTTTTAACAGCATATTGGTTATCTTACTGTACAAACCTCAGTGGAAACGAAGCATTTGTTTTTGCTGTGAGAGGGGTAGTCAGATCTATACCCACACTTCTGGACCTGACATCTCTTAGATCGTAATGATAAAGGTACAGTATCTTGTCTCCGTTGGTTGCTTGATTATTTTAGGGGAAAGTGCATGTGCACTCATCCTGTGGGAAAACACAGTTATTTTGATTTAAGCAGTGAAGACATGGCCCATGCTAAGCCCACATATTGCTGCCTGAGGAGACTGTCCATCTGCGCAGAGGCTGTGGGTCCATAGTGAGTGGTTGTCATTTTTTATACCCGTGCCTTTTGTGATTCAGGTTGGTGTTAGATCACCCGTAGCTAGTAGTCAACAGAGCTAATTCTACTGCACTTTGTTGGCAGCGTGGAAGAAGAAGGCACAGCACAGGTGAAAATTGAAACTAGATTTTTTTTTTTCTCTACTTCTCCAGAATTTACTTTCCTTTTTAGGTCATCCATCATCTTGGTATCTGTTGTCTTTGTATATTTGTACTCCACTGAAATAATCTTATGGGTGAGAACGCAATTTAAAAAAGAAATGTGTTTTACACAGGGCAAAATAAAAGGGAATTAATTACTTGACAGCCAGATGTGTGAGGAGGAACGTAATTTGGGTGCAGTATGGCTGCTTATTAATCTAACTGTGTGGGTAGAAAAAAATTGAAAAGGTTCTAAATCTAGGGGTTCACAAATATGTCTTGGTGGACTTTATGGCTACATACGCTTCTGTCAGTACTTTTGTTTGACTGCAAGGGATTTTACAGACTGAAGTGAGTTGCTTTCTGTGTGTAGACTGTATAAACAGTGCTTGAAGGCATAAATAGATATGTGAATTCTGATGGAGGATGAATATTTGTCACTTTTTGTCCATTCTTTTGTTCGCCCTATATTATATATTCCTATATTATCGCTTAAGAAGCTGGAAATAAAAGAAATGTTCACATGCATAATAATCATGTTGTTATGTTAAAGGAAATATCCTGCAGCAGTAATCAGTGTCACTGAAAGAAGAACAGCAGTCAGATAAATGACAGTCTTGTCACTGCTTGGCTGAAGCCAACATGCTGTCCTTAAGTTACAGCAAAAGCAAGGTTAAATTGGGCAAAAATAAACTAAGGAACAGGGAGATGCGAAGAAGGGACTCTAGTGACTCACGAGATTTGGCTGTCATCTTCTGTTGTTTCCCTGCCTTAGAGTAGCTGTTATCAGCAATGCAGGAAGTGCACTGCTGGGATAAGTAGACCCTCGTACTGCTGATAAGCAAGTGACATACTTGAAATGCCTGGTACAGTGTTAGATAAGATGAAATGCCTAGTGTATCTCACAAGCAGAATTCCAGCAAGATCCAGGGAGGCTGAGCAGCTTTATGCAGTGAAAGGCTTCAGGCTACCTGGGTGACCACTATACAAGCCAAACAACATGGGAACTTTATATGAGGAATCTTCCTTGCACAGATCCCTTCGCTTGAGCGTGGGAGGATTTTGTGTCTCTGATTACATGAAGAGATTTACGGTAAGGAACTCCTTAGTGTTTTATTGCGAGCCTGGTCTCAAAGTAAAAACTTTCTAGATGGCGCAGTGTTGGTTTCCATGCTTTTGGCAAAGTGCTGGATGTGTTTGGCGTTCTTGGGCAGGTTGTGCAGCCTGTTGGCTTGCAGAGAACCTGCCGATGTCAAGGAGGTGTTTCTGAAACGATGAGTGCAGGCTTTGCCTTTGTAAATAAATTTATTTTTCATGAGAGCCTTGGCACATTAAAACTTTTATTCTAAGTGGTGTATTTATAGTATAGGATACCAGACTGCCACTCAAAATACATGTCAGTTGATGGTTACAGCTTTTTGCTTCAGTTGTCGTATGTCTGAGAGTTTTAAGACAATGAGTCTGTCAGGCAGGCTCACCTGAAGTGATTTAATGAGGAGCCGAATTCTGCATTGATCAGTGGTAAAAGCAGTGCAATCAACTTCAGCGCAAGGCGCTCAATTCCTCAAATGTGTGCTCTGTGGCAGTACTTCAAAGTTGTGAGCTCAGAACCCCACTGTACGAGGGCCTGAGGAAACAAAGTGGAAGAGATCTTGTCTGTGAAAGCTTAACCACCGATTGACAGACCGCAAACTCTGCCAGAGGAGAGAGGCATAGAGACGTCACTGGTGGAAGAGAGAACAGGAATCTGCTTTTCTACCATTATAAGCTATTCATCAAAGCACACTGTGTTTTAATGCTATCTGTGGAGTTCAGTTTTGGTTGCTACAGTGGTAGAAGTCTATTTCTGTTTTCTTCAATTGGTTTGCATTTATCTACTTTTTGAGGTGCTGAAAAGACCATTACCATAAGCAACCTTATATGTACATGTCATTCTTTATAATACATTTCAAATAATTAAAAAAAAACGTCAGTAGGCGTTGCATTTTAAGTGAGAATGGATCCGATTGTTGTGGGGTTTTTTTATGGCTGTTTTCTTTCACAATTTTGAAGAAAGGATTTTCTCTTCTATTTTGCTCAATGTTAGCTCTAATGGACTTTCTTAAAGTGTTTATATTTGTAATCATCTAGTTCTTTAAAGAGCCACTGGACAAAATGAACTAAATCAACAATGATAAACCAAATTCTGTCCCAGTTGAAGAAAACAGCAAAATTTCTACTAATTTCAACAAGTGAGATCTTGTTTCAAAGCCTCAAATTAATGTAATGTAATACCATATAGTGGATTTAATATAGCCAATGGTACAATACGATTTTCTGGATATCATTTATTGCATAAGAAACAGCAAAGCTCAGAAGACTAGATGTGTTTCATACCCTTCTGGCCACATGATTTATTGTCTATTTATGGCAACATAGCAGAAAAATTTTTGGTCTATTAATTTAATTGAATATACTACTCAACTGTTCTTCATGCTGAAAAGATAATGATGTATTTAAATCATTGATGTTCAACTTTTTGTTATAGAAAGATATTAAACAGCCTGAAATACGTGCAATTTTCTTTTGCTTGCTGCTAGAGGAATGCAAATGAAAGATATTTCAGGAAAGACTACAGAAGGTGGCTTTAGAACCATGAAAGCAACTGATCAGGGTTTTTTGGACTAGTCGTGTCTTGAGGAAAAAAGTGAATAGTACAGTTCTGTCTACATGGCGTTCTGTGGCTTGGCTCTGTGCAGAGCAGAGTTAGTATTTTGCAAGAATATGAAGACTATAATGAGAAAGAGATTATCTTGTTTTTCTGTAATTGATTTGTTGTGTGACCAATTATTTCATATTCTTTGCTTCAGTTTCCCTTCTGTAAAACTAGTGATAATGATACTTCGCTTCTGAAAACATGTTAAGGTCCACAGGTAAAAGCTGTCTAGGATTTAGTTTCATTTATTGGTTTTCCTAATCCTCAGTGAGCTGAGAATCAAAACCAACTTTGTTTTGGATGTCTTGCATTGGGTTACATCATTCTGGCCAGCTTGCTGAATTCATCATGTTTATTGCTTGGAAAATCATTCTTTGTTTTATTTACAAAGCTAGCACTCAGATTCATTTCTGGAGGATACAGCCAGCAGGGAAGCATGTAAGGATAAATATTGTCTTGGACCATGTGTGCAGTTCTTACTAAAGCTGATGAGAACTGCTCTAATCTGTAAGCTTAGTATTTATCCCAGTGAGAGCTCTGTTCTCCCATGTAGAATGGCAGCCTGTAAGTTGGGTTTGAGTCTGTTCCAACAGGCACTGATGAATTTAAGTCCACTTCTGATTTCCGTGGTTGCCGTGTGGAACCTGTTGTTTGCATGTTTGTTTGACTGTAGTTTTTTTCTGGCATAGTATTTGGTGGTCTGCCTGCTTGTGCTCAAGTGGGTGGCTGGCTCAGCTGATGCTGGTGGTACGGAAGGCTCGCAACACTGGGCAGCTCTGTAAGCAGTGGTCTAAGTGTGTTTACAGATTGCTTGGAAATCTGTATTATTGCTCAGATGTACAGTGGAGGGTGTAGTTCATGCTCAGGCAGTAAGATGAGGTGTTTTGTGTTTCCAAAATTAATTGCACTCTTTTTTTAGGAGAGGCAGTGATAGAAGTGTTCTAACATGCACCTGAAGACCAAGTTGCCTATACATCCTTCAAGCTTTTCCTTTCCATAAGCTGAACAGCTTTGATGTTCAGCTGCATCGGTCCTGTTAACCTTGGTCGTGCTGCTCTCTTCTGCTGACTTGCTAGAACTGACTCTTATTTTAGGACATGGCCACTTAATGAGATACCTGAAGTCACCTAGTCCTTCACCGAAGCTAATCTTGATGCTCCTCTCCTAATTCTTGTTTGTGGTAGAGGGTGTGCATTCCACTGATTTTCTTTTTTGGTTGGAGTAATATCTTGCTGATTTTGCTACCCAGACTTATTTCCTTCTGAGAGTCCTGTGTAGGGTTTTTTGAAGCTCCTCAGGTACTCTTGGTTCACACCTTGACCTTTGTGTATTTGTTTTTGAATGTCTTGCACTGCACAACATTTACCTTTCTTTTAATGTCTCATGAACAGTTGTCTCCTGTTTTGCATAGTTATTTGATGCTTGGATTACAGAGCTGCTGGGACACGCCTGATGGAGACCAGTCCTCAACACCTGCAGTTCAGGCTCCTGTTTACACGGGGAGTCACTCCTCTATTCTGCAGACCAGGTCTGGGATCCCCGGCTCTCGAGCAGTCTGCATTCTGCAGAGGCCTAAGCTCCAGTCCTTGGGTCTAGAGTCTTGGCAGGCTGTGTGCACACTGCTATGGAGAGCCAGCAGAAAGGTGGACAGACTGAAAAAAAAAAAATTAAAAAGTCAATGGAACTAGTAAGCCATTTTGAAGGATCGGGACTTTTAGAAAATTTTTGAGCATCTCAGTTGTTAACACTGTCTTCCCAGGCTTTGTGGGAACTCAAGAGAAAGATGTCATATGCTCCAGTTTGAATTTTGCACCAGCATATAGTGGTTTGCAGTCTAAATATATTCTATTGAGTATCCTTTCAGACAGTTCATATCCCAGAAACTAAAGCAGTAAACTATATATAGTTTCTGACATTACAAAACAGGTTTGTTTTCATCTTCTCCTATGGCTGAATTGAGATAACAGGGGCTAGCAGGTCCTCCTGCTGTTGTCTTCCATATTTGTGGTGGCCCACCTCTCACTCTCTCATTTGGGTCCTCGTTTTTGTGTTCAGGCTTGAGTGATACTTGACTTTCTGTTTCATCCAGCTTATTTACACATGCCTCTAACTTCAGGTGTGTACAGTCCTGAATGCTTCTGTTCAGAGACCTGATCCCTTCCAGCACTGTCATTGCGTGTTCACTGGTATTGTATAAGGCTGGGTAGAATTAAAAAGAAATGCCATTTTTCTGTAAATAGCTCTGTTCTGGACATTTTCTTGGTGGGTTCCTGTTCCCAGTTTCAGCTGATGTCCCCCAGAAGCCCAGTGTGGGGACCTTCAGCTTCAGGGTCCTCGTTAAGTCTCAGCACCTCTTTAGGAATTGACACAGCTTTAATTGCATCTTCCTTGACCTCTCTTGCTATAAAAAGAAAATAGTTTGCTACAAATTTGATGATTGACTGACCTTGTTTCTGGGTTTGCTTTATACAGAATTACCAGTGTTGGGGCCAGAAAACATTGGTGCGAGTTATCAAGTGGCTGACTGGGTCATCCCCCTCTGTGAGGCTGTGCTTACTATGGCTGGCGGCGGTGGTTTGTCTTGGTAAGCCGGGTGGAAAGCTGTCAGTTGGTGCTGTGGGGCACTAAGATCCACTCTTCACTAGATTCAGTTTAGAGAAATTTTTGCAAGATTTTCCTGTCCCCCCTTTTGTGGCCGAACATGAGCCAGGGAGCTCTGTATTCCACCATTTTCATGGACGGTGTGTAGAGACTCTTGCTAGGTGTCATTTGCTGTCCTGGTGCCCACCTCTCTGCAGAATATTCCTGCAGTCTTTTCCAGCATCCTGCCCAGCATTTTAACTATTCTCCGAATTTCTCACACTGAGAAGATCTTGTTGTACTATTACTAGATGCGTGGCTGGCCCTGCCCTACTACCCTTTAGTGACAGCTGCTCGTGTTATCAGCTAATATGAAATCCAAACCATTTATATCCTAGATCTTTTATCAGTAGTGTTATTTGCTTGCTTTCCTTTGAATGATTTTGATTATGGTGCTAGCGCTTGGTGCTGGACTTTTAGTCCAATGCTGACTGTCAGTATATCTGGGTTTACACAACAGATGTCTGTTGTGCAATGCATCTGGAGATGAATTTGTAATCTAATAGCAGAATGGCAAATTTGATGTTTTGGTAGTTTTAATTCAGGAGCTTATTATGAGTGCAGAGAACCTGGTATGTGGATGCTTAAAATTAATACTCCGGAGTCTGTTGGCTGTTGACTTGAGGCAGCAAGGTAGTCCAGAAGCAAAACTTCCTGAGTGCAGATGGAAGCACTAGAAGGTATTTACTGTTGTGGGAGTGAAAAAGGCTGCACCAAATGTACTGTGAATTTCTGTTTTTACTAGATATTTATACGGAGATACTGATTTCAAATAGAAAAATAGACCACTGTGCTTAGTTGTGCTGCTGGGGCACTAACTCAAGGCTTCTAATTCACACCCAACTGTTCTTAAACTATCTGCTTTAGAGAGATAAACTTAAAAAAATTGCGTTCTCATTCCTTGCTCTGGAAAGCTTGATGCCTGTTGTTTGCTGCTTTCTACAATTCCACTGGCATGTGGTATAATTTTAACTTTTCCATAGATGACATTCTTTTGTTTGTTTCCTGTATCTTTCTTCCAACTTGATGAAAGCTGTAATAAATTTAGCTGGAGGTCTTTTGCACATCTGAAATGGATTCAGCGTTTTCTGTGGTTTTTGCCAGACGTTTAAACATTCACCTGAAGGGAATACAAGTAGCTTCTCTGAGTATTTGATTACAGAGAAGAGTTTGTAAAACCACCAGCTTTTGTACCCAAACTCTCTTGCTCTGAATCCTTTTCAAAGCAGAGCTGGTGTTGAGACTAAGCCTGCTATGATGAAGTTATTCCTGTGTTTGTGAATGACGTCAAAGCAAAATGTCAGAGAGATCTAAATCAGCAGATGAATATAGCACATAACAGGCTTCCTTATAGGACAGAGGACTACTTGATCTAGAATTTCCTTAATGTGGTGTTCTGGCTTATTAGTGGGGAATAGCAATGTCAAGGAGTGTTCTTACTTAAGGAAAAAGAACAACGAACAATGCCCCGTTGTTAGGTTTCTGTAAAGACCGTTATTAGCAGGGAACACTGAGCACAGCACAGTACTTGGTGTTTAATGTGCCACAACAGCAACTGTCAGATGGAAATGTGAGAGAGAAAAAAATCAATACCTGAGACTCCAGCTTGCACAGGGCCTGAGATGATGGTGGTAACGGCGTTTGCAAGTGCTTGGGAAAAGTTTCTGCAAGTGTGTGTCAGCAGCCAAGGCGCACTCAAGGCCACTCAAATGGTTTGCGAGCGAGTGGGGGCTGCCCCTCCTGTGGCCGTCCATGAACATTTTGTTCACTTAATTCCAGTCTGACCTGATTTGAGGTGCTTGTGTGTTGTACCTCTCAAACGCTTAAACCAACGCGATGTAAAATTGTGCTCGAGGTGATCACGCTTCAGTCAGTATGAGTGAAGGGCAAAAGGGTGGTTGAGAGAAAGATGTTATGCCTTTTAACTTTGGAAATCTGAGTGGAGGAGCCAAGGAAATATTTGGATATATTCTTGCAGCAATTGTCAGTTGTGGTGTTGAGAAAGGTGAAATTGGAAATGATGGTTACAAATTAGTGAGTTAGCACAGTTCTGCGTGTGTGTTTTGTGGTGATTTTTCAAACTTGGAGCTGAGAAGATCTTCTGAAATAGGCAGGGAACAGAAGACAGCATAAAGCACAGTGCAATGAGGTGATTTTCATCTTCTCAAACAAAAGCGTGTTGCTGGCAAAGCAGAATTTTCTGAGGGATTTGATTTGAAGCCAGTCAAATTTCAAGTCAGCAAGAACAATTGTGCTGGTTTCAGTGTCTCTTGGAGCGAGTTCTGGGTTATGTAAGGTTTTTTTTCTGAAAAATTGACTGTCTAGAAATAACCCTTTCTTAAGCAACAGATCTGTTCCCTATATATTTATACAGAGAGGCCTATCACATCACTTCAGTGACACGAATTTGCTTTCACTGGTTTTATTCTTATTGGCGTTATTGCACAGCCAAGGCTACTCTTCTACATTATGGGGAATCACTACTGACTTAAAATTACTTGTACCTGAGCAAACTGCCATAGGCACAAGAGCTTTTGGCAGATGTAAAAGGTGCCTCAGGGTTCTATGCTGAGCTCCTAGTAGTAGCGAGAAAGCATCTTACAAATAACAGGCTTCTGGAATCCAAGGGTAACTTTTGTCGCTGACTGTTAAAATCAGCAGGCTTTACAAGAAACCGACTGCGTTAGATAGAAAATCACTGAAATTCAGGGAGAGCAGAATGAGCGACATGACTTTCTCTTCAGTTTCCAGAGGAGAGCTCTTTGTCAGAGGGTGTGGAGGAGTGGGAGGCTGAATCCTTACCACCACGCCAGGGAAGCGTTACTGATTGCCATTCTTCTGGTCCAAGTGGGTGAAATAGTTTAGTAGCTGCTTGGGTTTGGTTTTTGTTTTTTGTTTTTTTTTTGTTTTTTTTTTTTTTTAAGAAGAAAGTTTGAAAGAAGGAAAATTAAAAGTAATGAGACTACTTCTTAAAGCAGTTTCTGGGGTAGCAGACTTGGTGGTGAGAATGAGCTCTGGGGTCAAGCGAGTGAATGTGGATGGGCAGCAGGTGCTCTTTTGGCCTCCTGAGAGGGAAAGTAACCTGGAGGAAGGACTTAAAGGTTCTTGTTAAGCCATGCAGGCAAATGGTAGACAGTGTTATCTAGAAATCTCACCACTTTGATGTAAGTGAAATGTCATAAATGATTTGTTCAGCTATCTGCTGTCAGCTGCTTGACAGAGATGCATTACAATACTACACATGATCTCAGATTCATTAACCTATCCTTAGCTGTCCCACTGCCTGGGAGCGTTATACTTGAATTCAGTTGTTCGAAAAAGAATAAAAAAGAAGGGGTGAAGAAGTCAGGACTTGCAAGAGAGTGTTTCATAACCTACTATGTTAGCAGTTTTCTGTCATTAAATATATAGGAAAAAAAAAGGGAGTTTACATAGTGATTGTTAAGATTTAGTTGATCTAATACTACAGTAATGTTTTACTCTTGTTAGCTACACAGTATTGAAATGTATCATGCCCGGGTCGTTTGGGGGGGCTCATAGTGCTTTGTAGACCCTTTACTGTGCCAGTGGGTTCCGGCCAACAGCCGCCATCAGCAATGTGTTCCATGTCAGGTTCCTGGCCTCCTGAAGCAGGTGCGGGCCAGCTCCTAGCACGCCACCAAATATGGCAGATGGACATCTTTTGTCTGACCTCAGCAGGAAGCCCAGCTGTTGGACCCGATAGACTTATCCAGACTGTATGGCATATCTTGCCCTTGGAAGTTATTCCTCTAAGAGTCAACGCCCATTTCAGTGCTTGCCATTTGTCATGAGAATGGGTCTCTTGCTGCACCATTACTCTGTGGACATGATTTATTACCTTCCGTGTGTCTAGGAAACATGCTGTTCATGAGAAATTACTCACTGGTGTAGGGCTTAATTTTTCAAAAGTTTAGGTACCCTAAAAAAGTTTAGTTACCTTTTCATTTGCTGGGGGAAAAACTATGTTATGTTATGTATGTATGTGTATGTTAATGAGCTGCAGCAACTAGATGTAGATTACATAGATTTACAGTGTAACTTGAAAAAGTTGACAGCTGGTTTTTAAATATGTAAAGGATGTTTATTAGTATTTTTTGCCTGATACAGCCAGATTGTTTTGAGCTCATCTGCTGTTTGCTTTTTTCTTTTTGTAAGCTCCTGATGTTTTACCACGTGGAGTTCTTCCATCTTAGAACTATGTTCCACTGCAAGCTTCTTACGAAGCCTCAAAGTTCTCTATAAAACTTTGGCTTTGTTTTGGCCTTTTAAAAGGTTGTTTTTTTCATTTACCTACATACTTTCAGCCATCTCCAGTTTTACAATGCTGTTGGAAGCAATGTAATACCTAATGAGATGATCTGTTTGAGCAGCTGGTTTTAACCTCTGTGACATTTCTTGTTTGGGATATAAGCCTCTGCTGTCACTCTACTACATGCTGTAGGGTGGTGTGTTCTGTTTTGTTTGGGGTTTGTTTTTTTTACTTCACCCTGTCTTTGTGATTTTTTTCCTTCCTTTGAGTCAGAGCTAGCAAGGAGGGATCATAACTGAACTGCCATGTCATAGACTGTTTGTGCTGAATGTCAGTTTTTCTCTTGTTTTCTGACATCTCTCTTTCCTATTCTGACATCTCTCTTTCCTAGCTGCGACAGTGTGCATGGGGTTGAAGCCAGGAAGGAATAAACTCTCGTTTTCCCCTTGGGAACAGAAGTGTCTTTGGTATCATCAGTTCGAGGTCACTTGCAGTTCTGGTTCTCCACCATTTATGTTCCTTTCCTCTGGCACTCCTGAGATGCTTGTTAGCTTGGAGATATTTTAAAGGTATCCTGGAAGTTAATTTCAGTTCAGCTCTTAATGGAATGGCAGCAGTTGCCTACGCACTCCAGATCACAGTGCTGATTTTTTGTTATCTGTAAGAAACAAGCAGAAATCCCCAGGAGACCAATTATCAGAAACTTTATTCAAGTTGCATCCAGATTACGATGGAGTCTTGTGGCTCACCAGTTCGTTTTGCCAGTGACAGCACGAGGTGACTGAGCATAGCCCTGCAACCTGCAGAGCTTCCGCAAGATTCACTAGTATTCGTTGCTCATACAACACTTCAAGTTCTTCAGATACAATTTGGGGAGTATTGAAGATGAAACAACAAAATGGCATTAGAAGCAATAGCTCCTCACAAAGAAAAAGGGAGCTTAATAGGCTATTACATTTTTTACAATAACTGTACTTTTTTGTGATGTCTAAGGATAGGTATACTGTGATCTGCAATATGGAGTCAGGCAATGCAGGATTTTTTTTTTTTTTGTAAGTATTGAAAGGCTTGAGACTGTCAATGGAACTCAGTGCTCTCTTCAGGCTGCTCAAGCGAGATGCGAGCATTGGTGACTAAATCAATGTTCTGAAGAAAAATTGCCTTCTATTGTAATTCAAAGAAAAAGGAATAAAAGATTTTTTTGCTAGAATTGGAGCATATTATCATCCTGAAGACAATCAGATCTGCTGGAGCCATTTTTTCTTTGTGTGTATTTAACAGAAGTTTGAAAGGGGAGAGAGGAGAGAAGAGAAGGAAATGAAAAGAAAAAAGAAAAGCTGACCCTAATAACTTTTTGACAGATGTTTAAAACTGCAGTGAGCCAAATGACGTTTCCTTCTCTATCCTTCATCCCACCTGTAATTTTGAAGTTGCTTATGGATGCACAGTACGATATAAGTAGTGTGAAAAGTCAAACAGCTGTATATGAGTAGGAGGCAGTTTTGTCTGTATCTACCCTGTATGTACCTCAGACAGGTACCTCAGGAGTATTTGCTGCATGTGGCAAGAATTCTCCCTAGTGCATTCTGTTACCCACCTCACAGTGCACTGTGTGAGTAGGTGTTAGGTGGTGAAATCTGTTCCGTACAGCTGGAGTACAGAGTGCGTGTGGCTGCATCCGGAGGAGGGAGAGGTGGTGTTTGCCCCTTGTGTTGCAGTCAGGTGGGTCTGCTTTGTTAAGTAATACAAATTCAGATATTTCCTTTTTGTTTTTTGAAGTTCCCTCTTTTGTTTTACACAGCATTTACCATTAGAGTCCATTGTATGTGAGAAGGATTAGATAATCAGAGTTATGTGAATAATAACACTAGTAAATAAGGGGCAGTATTAATGCTTTTGGCTCTCAATTGTTAGATAATTAAGAAGGTTCAGGATGTCCAAAGACTCCTGTTTGCCCACAAACAAGCACAGAGACCAGTTGTGTGCTTTTATTGTACTTGCATTGTTTCACGACCCTGCATACTGTGCCTGTAATAGCACACTGGTGGTGGCAACTCAAGTTCTAAGTATGTGACTGTGGATGACTTTCTGTGGCCAGGTTTCCTTATTGAAATATTTGCTGCAAGTTGTCTAACTTTAAATATAACGATCAAATAACTCTATCTTTTTCTTGTTGTCCCTAAGAGGGCACTGTTCAGCTGGTACTCTTGATCTAGTAAAAATGTTGACTGTTTTGATTATTTGTCGTCAAGCTTGTTTGTAGGCTTGAAAGAATTAATTACTTAAAGGCATTTGGCTTAAAACCCTGATTCTTTAAATGCAGTAGTAGAGCTGCGAAGCTTTCATTGCCAATGTCCTGTACTTTCAATGTAAAGCTGCATATTTTACTGCATTGTATCCCTGATTATTGAAATAAGATTATATGAGGTATCATAAAACTTATGCCATACTATCTCAGACCACTGTGAAAATACCGGTGACTTTAAAATATTTTTTTTTTTATCAGGAGAAGTGACGTGGCATGAAATGCCAACACCCATCAGCTTTCACAGGCCAAGTTTTCTTCTAAAGGTGTTGCTTGACATTCAGACTCTCCCTTGAAAGTGATGAACAGTCCAAGTATTAAAGCTTTTGATATCTTTTGTAAAGCCAGTTATTGGCCTTTAAATGTCACAGAACCACCAGGCTGGCTATGATTATTTGGTGGCCTTGGCAGACAAAACAGAATATTTTTTTTATTGTAAAGGTAAAAAACCTTGTCTTACGTAAGTGGCAGGGACTTCACATCTTCTCGAGGGGGTAATTTTAGCGCTGCTACTACTCTGTGGTGTGTAGAGAAAGGATTTTGTTTTCTAGAATATCTTATCTCATACAGCAAATTCACTTTAAGCATTGCACTTTCTTCCCATATGCCCCTTCCACAAAGTGAGGAGGGGACTGGAGACGAAGCGGTGCTCGGTATCCCAAGGCCTGTGGCTTTGATGTGGTCCCGTGGTTCTGTCGCACCAGAACTCTTGCGGCAGCAGGATTTCCCCGCTGCTTTCTCCCCTGCTTCGTGTACATACAGCAGTGAAAAGGGACTGGGGAGAACTAGACACAGTCATTTGACGCAGTGTCATGTCTGGCGTGGGACAAACTGCGTTACCTCTTGATGCTGCAGCTCACCCTTTGGGGAAGAGGGCTGACCCTCGTTCTGTGTTGTGTTGTAAGGACACATTCGTTAATGTTTCTAAAGCGTTCAGGACTGTGGCAGTGGGGGCTCTGCAAGTATAAAATGATGACTTTTCTGTTTTCTAGTGACTGTAATTTTTATAGTAGACAGGCTGTGATTCAGAAGTGAAAGCAAGTCAGTAACATCCTTTAAATAAGACTTATGATTTAATAATTTTGTTGCTGATAGTTGGACTAATTCTGCTGTGCCTTCATGAAGATGTTTTTTTTTGTACTCAGTTTACTTTCATAGCCTGGGAGAAAGATTTAATTTTAGAAGTTTCAGTTGACAAAGACCTGCTGGTGCTAGATACGTATTTCAGATCCTTGTCATTGTACTCTATTTTTAAATTCAAGTGCCAGCCAACCTAAAGAGCACACCCTGTGCTGTGCTGGGTCCTCCGCATCCATGCTACAAAGCTGAATTCTTCCAAGACATAGCATAAGGCCACCAGATTTACTTTTATTTTTTTCCTATTTAATGAAGAGAATGCTATAGCAAGTTCTTTACATTATCACAGAACTAAAACCGGTCATAAAAATGATCCTCCTCCCTCCAGAGGTCTGCTCAGGCATTGGCAATTGCTAAGATACTTGCCTATCAACAGCCACTCGAGAAAGAATTTTAAATGGTTTTGTGACGCCAGGGAGGCCCAAGAAAATATAGTCTGGTGCCAAATTACCTCCATCATTGAAAGCATGCAGTAAGAAATAGATAACACAGAAATAAATCTTTTGTGCAGTAGCTATTTCATGATATGCTTCAGTGACTCCAATAAGTGAGGTTGTCTGGTGTAGGAATAGCTAAGATGATGAACTTTCAGACCCTCATTTTCTAATTTATGATTAATGGAAAGCCAGGCTAACCTATCTGACATCCTGCTGTCTGGACAGAATGTCTGCGGGTAATATGGACCTTGCAGAGGGAAATGCCCTGACCAAGTTACAGCCTACGAAAGCGAACAATTTAAGTGTGACGGACAAAAAACTGAATCTATTGAATGAAAAGATGGACAAACTGTTGCATTTCCAAGAAGATCTGACAGACAAACTGCAGCGAGTTAACAAGGGCATTGATGATGTAGAGGAAGGCATTAACAAGCTAGCAGTATCCCGAGCAGCTCCTGATGAGGCACATGCAATGAAAAAAGGCCTGAAGGTATCGGACAGTGCTCACCAGACTGATACCCACAGCATATGCTCGGAAGTGTTGAAACTGTTGAAAGCTGTCCAGCTAGATGCCTCCAAGCATAAGGAGAGGCTGGCAAAGATGGAGAAAAGGGTTGATACCCTGGATAAAGTTATTACATTTGTGGGAGAAGTATTAAGAAATTCTAAAGTAGTGGATTTTATTCTCAAAGGCATTGTGCCCTGGAAGAAGGGGAGTCTGCTGGAAATGCTTGTTGAGGTTGGTTTTATTTCACTGTTCTTCATATTTTTCTTCATGATGTAGCAGGGCTTTAGGCTTTCCTGCTGATTTCTTGCTTAACATATAATGTGGGTTTTCCTTTCAGTATTGCTGTTATAAGTTACTGCTGTGACCTTTGAATGACAGGCCTCTTAAGGCAGGGACCAAGGCTCAAAAGATGTCTTGTAGTCTTATGTCTGAGGTTCCCAGAGTGTGCTGGGCAATCCTATAGCAAGTTTGAGGAGTAGATTGCTACTGTGAAGGAAAATTTGTCTTCTACCAGTGCTCGAAGATCAGCAATGTCATTCAAATTAGTGACTGAATTGAGCCTCCAGTGAATAGTATGAGTAACATACTGGAAGCATTTTTTGTTGACAGAAACTTTTATTTTCTTGATTGGTCATGAATTCTGAACACAGTGTCAGTTACTAAAACCTGTGCTGACTTGTGGTCGTGTTACTGAGCAGTTTGATATGTCCTAAGACATCTAAGTTGTCTTTAGCTACATCTTTATGATGAACCTGCGACTTACCAACTCTGATGACATTGTTCACTCCTCAAATCAAATGGTTCTTGTGTATGCAATTTCCTAGACATCAATTCCTATGCATTTCTTAATGATTGAGGTCAGCAAGGGAGGAACAGGCAAGACCCGTATGTAGTCGATACGGTGTTTCAGAATTTATTAACCTTGTTTTTAAAAGTTATAGGCATCTGGAATTAGTTTTAGCTGATGGGAGTTTTCAGTTTTCACTATGGCTTGTATCCCACAGCGGGGAAGAAGAGGGGGGGGAAACGGCAAGAGTTGGAATAGGTTTGTTCATTCCAAGAGTCTCCTTGTATGTAGAGGTGTGATTACAGTAAGGACAACTTAGCTCAAATGCAAATATCCATTTACATCGTAATACAGATATTTTTCACCAAAACTGAAAAATGTCTTGTTGGAAGGTACACCTAAACTTTTATAAGAACAGGGCAATGCTGGATGCTAGCATACCTTTTCAGGCTTTCCAAGTGCTCTCTTGGTCTCCCTTTTTAAGTGCCAGAGGCTGACAAGTGAGCTAGACTGTTAGGAGACAGAAGAATTTATGAAGAGTTTCCATTAGTGTTGAGAACAATAAATCATACATTAGGTATCAGTCTTAATTTTGGATAGAAATGAATCTTGTACTTGCTTGAAGTTCCAATTTCAGTTCTACAGTTTTTCTGAGAAATGGAGAAGATTCATATGTTTTAGTTAAAGCTGCATTGTTACACGTTACTGCCTGCAGTCACCGCAAAATGACTGGAGACAGATACAGTCCTGTGCAGGATTTACACCTTGAACTGGACTGAGCGCGCAGTATGTCAATGGCCAGGGGAAGATGTGTATAAAGATGATTAACTTTGTTTCCATATTGTCAGTTTCTAAGTGGAAGGATGAATAAGGAGGGGTGTAAATAAAGGGAGGTGATGTGAGGGATACTGGAGGAATGTTTCGCCTGGACTGCTAGCATGCTGTTGCTATTAGTTGTCAGCTAGCCACTACGCACTGCCTCCTCATCGGTGTTTGCAGAAGAGGAGACTGAAGGAGGCCGAAACTTCATCCAGGTTTTATGGACAGGTAGGTAGAGACTGAGAGGTGAAATGACCTGATGGACTAGGATGGGGTGGAGGTCAGCGTCCCAGGTGCTAACCACCGCCTCGGCTGTGGACAGGCAGTGTGCATTGGGCAAGCGGCCAGTTTTATGACTAACTCTGGTTTTGCAATATGACCATCATTGTTCTCCTTTTTTGTTTCTGGTCATGAACAGATTTTGAAATTGGAGCGTGAGGTCAGTTGTAAGACCTTAAGATATGTCTATACTTTGATCGCAGGCCCCTGAGTGATATTTGAACTAGGCTTGAATTAGCGAGGTAGTGCATGGACGTGACCTAGCTGGGGTAACGTGGAGCAAAGCGTGGGAGATTAAAAACAAATCAGCTTGCGCTGAGCCGTGTGCTAACTTTGGTCTAGTTTTTGCAGCCTGTTTTGTGATGGGGGTAGGGACATGTCCAAAGAGCTCCACAGTTGCGTGGGGGCTCCAAACAAAAAAGGATTCGCTGCCTGCTTGTTTCTGTGTTCCAGCCTCTGCTGTTTTGTACCAGCGTGCTCCTTATCATGGAGCTGGCTTACTGTGAGGTTACTCAGAATGGGGATGGGAGCGGGGAGGTCATGTTTTCATTTCTGGGTGAAGCTGTTGGTTGATGATATGACAGCATTCCAAGGATGCCATGGGAATGCTTATGGAAGACGTTTTGTGGTGTTGGAGTCAAATTAATAAAAGACTATGAAATGAGCTTCATAAGATCCAAACCTCTAACTTCTCACTTAGAAACCAAACAGGCGGAAAAAACCCACCAGCATTAAACTGTCACTTATCCAAGACTTTCTTTGCACGTAGGATTTTGCAAGAGTAATGTTCTCTCTGGTCGTTGTTGCAGGTTTGCTTAGAGCTGTAATAAAAATGGTAATGATTTTTTACTACTTTCACTCTTTCGGTGTTTTGGTTTTTTGGGAAGGGGGAAGTGGGGGGACTCTGTATGGTTGAAGCATGAAATTCTTAACTGCTTTTACTAACAGATGAAGGAGCTGATTTGCAGCAATCTTGTAATCAGTTATCTGCAGAAATATTTTCAATGTTGCTTACTTGCTTGTACAGATAAGGATAGGAGTCTGTTCATCACTAGATTTTAACTATATGCCAACCAAGAAATATGTTATGCCTTTTCTCATTTTTGTGTAATGCTTTTTGCTAAATATTAGTTACTTAGTTTTAATTTGATTTCAAATGTATTGCTGTGTGACGTGTTTAGTGGTGCTATTACAAAATATCCCTCCTCTGTGCTTTAATTGGAGGAAAAAAATGTGTTTCTCAAAGGCACTAAGTCCGTTTTTAACCATGCCAAAGGCAACACGTGTAATGTCAAGTATGTACACAAGAGTTACCGTAAAGCTAGATGCTCTTTTTTCTGTCACCTCTTTTGTAGCTCAGATCATGAATCTTTGGGTGCCTTGAGACAAATACATTGACAGTGTCTTCAGAGACATTGCTTATCTTTCAGTCACCAGCCAAAAAGCAGCAGAAATATAGTATAATTTCTTTTTCTAATCTCTCTCTTCTGTTTCACATGTCATGATTTTTAATCAATGTGAGCAAAGATGACAGAAGGCAAAATCTGTGACAATCAAAATTTTGGAAAGCAGTGAGCTAATCTATTATTCTGTATCTTCTTGTTTTAGAAGTATGCCTGCCTGCAAAAGCAGGGAGAGATTGGAAGAAGGGAGTAAAGACAGCAGTAACAAAAAATTCAGAGGTGTTAGTGTCCATTTTACAGAGTGAATACCTACATGGTTGGAGGAACTTAGTGGGTAATAAACACTCCTGGCCATAACTGTTATTTTTGTGTTCCCCTGTCACGTTTAGGCCAAAGATAAGCCTGAGGAGAGTGGCGCAAAACCTAAGCATGAGCTTAGTAACAGAGGAACCCAAACTGAAAGCAAGAAGCCGCTGGAAGGTATGTATCACTCCAGGCATGCTACAAGCTTTGACTCCAGAAAGTGCAGCAGACAAACTGGAAATTAATGGCCTGCTATTTCCCGCTACCTGAATTACTCAGATGTAACCGAGTACCTTTGTCACCAGTACTGGGAAAAATAGAGTTGTTCTCACCTCCTCCGCAAGATGATCTGTCCCTTGGATCAAACCCCACAAAATGCTGTAAGGTCAAGAAACTAAAAGCAGCGCATTAGTTTGCCTTGCACAGGTGTTTTTGCTATGGAATTATAGTGAACTGAATTAAGAGAGCAGTACTTGTTCAGAGATACCATGAAGGTAGTGGCAATATCACAGAGCAAACCTCTAAATTCTGTTCCCTTAACACATCTGAACCAGCCTTCCCTCCTCCCCCTCTCTGAAGAAGGGACATGTTGATGTTGGGAATATCTTTTTTTTGATCAGCAAGTTTCATTGCTGTGTCAGGGCTACATTCCTATTTAGGATGCATTTTTCAGGGCATTTCCTTTAAATTGTGGACGATCCCCTTTTTAGCTTCATCGCTTAGGAAGTGCCAAAAATAAAGCAGATGGTCACAATTCTGACTCAAAAGCTACACAGGGTGGTGAACTAACCTTGATCGCTAGTGACCTGTGCATGCTGAATCCTGAAAGAAGTTACCCTTGAAATGTCCACTGTTCATATTCACAACCATTGTCATGAGAAAGTGCTGAAGAACCTTCTTGTTCTTTTGTGGAAAATGCAAGAGGCACGGTCTCAAGCCCCAGCATCCCTTGGAGTCTCGCTGGGTTCGTCTCTGCCCCTCCAATCAGGCAGAGGGTGTGTCGGCCTCAGGGAGGTCCTGGGTGGGTCTGCAGTGACTGAACTACCTGGTATATTTGCCAACAGAGTGATTTCAGATTTTGGATGTGGTGAGCTTCAGCCTTGCAGTTTTCATGTTTGCTTTATGGAAATCCAAGTTCAACCTGTAACACTGCTGGAAAGCCAGCAGAGCAGTTAAACCTCCGATTAAGCTATGAGCATTGGCTTAATCGGAGGTTTAATCAGAGACAGCCAAGAGCTGTCTCAAGCCTGCAGATGTAAGGATTTTAAACCTTTTGGGGAGTTTCTTGCTACGTTTTCAGATGTATGTAACTGCGTAGGTTATTTTGATGGGTGGGTTACTTTATTCCCTCTCTGTTTTGCTGTCACTTTTGTCAGGGATAGTTTATTGATGTCTTATTTTGTTCAGAGACAAAAAGTGGGAAAAAGCTGGATGAAAACAAGGTAGCATGTGAGAAGGTGAATGCTTCTAGTGCTGTAGCCCACAAAGCTCACTCTAAACCCCAAGTTAAAGAGAGGACAGCGCAGCAGCAAGCAGCAGAAGGTGCTGGCAAAACACACAGCTCTGAGAGCTGTCGACAGCGAAAGGATGTTGGTGTCAAGGCTTTGAATCAACACAACAGTCTTCCCTTTGTAAATCAAGATCATGTGGGCAACCAAAATGTTCCTGCTAACGCACACAATGTGGACAGAGCCCCACGCCTAGATGAGTGCCACCGGCAGCTTGTTCATCAGAAACTCGGAGAGAATGGAAACAAACCTCCGTTGTCGAGTGCGGCATCCCGGGAAGCTGCACCCTCCACATCGCGGGCTGTATCTGACACAGGCTGTGAAGTGACACATACCAGGTAATGCCCTTGTTGGTGGCTTTCTGTGTGATCTGAAACCGTTTTGTGTGTTAGAAGGAAAAAAAGGAAAGCCAGGTCATTAAAGAGGTGGCTCCTGCTGAGGTGTGATCCAGGGGAGGAACCAGCCATGTTAGAGTAGGAGTGGTGAGACCTTACAAATGGTTAAGGCAAAAAAACTCAAGCTGGCAAGTGCCCTGTGTAAATTAGTGTGAAGACAAGGAGCCAGAGGGCTGGATGTATGGGAGATTTTTTATATATGATTGGGGCTTCTGCGTATTGGAGATGGAAAGGTGACTGCCCTAGTATAGCTGAAGTAGTTGGACATTTATAAACTGCTCACTCCTTTCTGACTTCTGTGTTTCCATAACCACGTTATATATTTGACATATTTACTAGTACATGACAAAACCAAACAACTTCTTTTGTTTGCTGTCCTTGGTGTTTCTGTGGTTTTGTATGCCTTGGTCACCTAGAGAGATGACCAGATCATTCACTTATTAATCTCTAGTAGCCCAATCTTTTCCTCGTATAGGTATTTTGTAATATGTCTTTCATAATCAATTTCCTTTTGAATTATTTATTTACTATTTTATTTTAATTCCATTTATTTAAATTAAAAAAACCCCACACAACAAAACCCAGCACAAACACCTACCAACAAAAATCCACAACCAAAAACCCCCTACCAATCAGACCCCAACAGAGGGAAATTCTCTGGCAAATTTTAACTGCCATGCCTTCTCTGTCTGAGCTGGTGGATATAAAGTTGTTTATGAATATGTATGTGTGTGTGGAGGGGTGACACACACACTCAAACATACACGCACACACACACACATATACATATGTATGTTACTTTGTATGTGAAATTTCCCCATTGTTCATGTGTGCAAATCTGTGAAGCCCAGACAAGAACACGACACTACTTTTATGTATGTGTACTCCAGTTTGAAAATTTTGTATTTGTAGTGGTGCTTGTGAATATAGGGTGGACACTTCAATGTTCATGTGCAATGGGTCAGTGTCTACTGGGATTACAGAACTCAAAAAAAAAAAAAAAAAAAAAAAAAAAA
>Ga0065711_1001245_pt1 | contig 46041 bp, 25 predicted proteins | sample Hoacrofraction12_FD_59098 | JGI IMG/M metagenome (GOLD analysis project Ga0065711, IMG submission 59098) | Hoatzin crop microbial communities from Cojedes, Venezuela - Epithelial fraction 12 v2 (version 2) | ecosystem: Host-associated > Birds > Digestive system > Esophagus > Crop | place... | reverse complement strand
GGGGGGGGGGGGGGCAGACAGAGCCCCCACAGCCTTTTTTCTTCTCAATTCCAATTCTGAGTGTATGAAATTGCAGCAAGGCAGAGCCAAGCTGCACACATTTGTAGGTGCCCCAAAGCTTCGTGTCCCCCAGCGAGAAAGGGTTAAAGTCAGCTCTACCATCTGGAAGTCTGGTTGTATTCTCTGCTGAGCCCCATTGCCTGCTTTCCACCAAGGTGGGGGACAAGAAGGTGATGCCCAGCTACCTGAGTGCTCCTAGGTGGTGGGTGAGGCAGCTTTCCCTGTGAGTGGGGAATGGGCACTTCCAGCATGAAAAAATCTCCCAATAACAACATGCAGCTCTGTTAGGAAAGTAGACTTCGACTTCACTTCTGTCTCTGCCTCAGTGCCTGCATTAGTATTGAATCATCTAGAACACAAAAAAAAATATGTGCTTTTGTTTGTTTCTGTAAGGCAACTGCATGAAGTTCAGTGCTATGAGAAGAAGTGACCCGAGACACTCTATGCATTCAAGGACACACGGGAAATCAAGGACAGAAGTTGTGTTGGCTGATCAATGCCGTGTGAGACTGCTGGAGTATGAGGCGCTGGTGAAAGTCTCCAGACGTACCTTTTATTTCCACATTGGCAGAATAACTCTGTAACAAAGTAGGAGAAAACTGAGAATAAAGTTATCCTTTCTACTAGGGAAAATGATTTTTTGTGGTATCTTCTTTCTGGATTTTGCACGTATATGGTATTCATATTCTAGGAGGCAGGGGAGTTTTTCAGTATACTTAACAATTATAACAGATGATATACAGTGATTTAACACACCTTTGGTCATTTCAAAACAAGTGGTAGCCATGTAATATTAAATTGGTACTGATTATCACAGCAGTTAATGAAACAGATGCCTCTATAGAAACCCTTACCAACATTAAGATCTATAGGTGGATACACCTATAGATGGATCCACTGGTGCTCTGACCTCCCTCCCATCCCTGGACGATTGCTGTTTCCATGACACCCAGATCCTCTCCACTCCTAGGAATCGCTCAGTGAGCCAGCCATGTTAACGCATTAGCCCTGACCCAGTAGCTTGTGTAAAACACCGCATGCTTTGGGGTGGGGACTGGGGGTGGGGGAGAAGACCTCTGCCCTAAACATCAAATCAAGGCAAATCTTTCCACCTTTTTTTTTTTCCTCCATTTCTGATGTGAAAGAGTCACCTACAGTTCCCTTCTGCCAGTAGTATGTCAGAAAGAGGAAAATGTGACTGCTGGATCATACTGCAAAGTAGTTGGTCTCACCTAGCCTCTGCAAAAGCAGCAGTAACATTGCTCTATTAACCACCATTGACAAGCTTACTGCTGCTTGTTGGAGACGAAAAGCAGAAAAGGGGTGAAAAAAACCCAACCCAAACCCACAAGTTCTAGACAAGTTCAACAGATAGCAGTAAGGTATGTAAATATTTTCCAAAGCCACATTTATTTTAAAGTGAAAAGAAGTAAAAATGCTCAACTGCATTCTCTTTGTTGTTCATCAGCAGGAAAGCAGAAAACCTGGAATGTATGTTACATGCCCAGTGTCAATTTACAATAAAATTATTTATCCCAAAATTCTCAGTTTGAAGATGTGTCTACATTTCTGCTTTGGATAAAAAAGCCATACTAGAAAGATGCATGTACTTTTTAGTGCATTTTGCAATGTATGTTGAGCTTAGGTCCAAACTCTTTAACCAGACTTCTTCTGGTAACACAGCTTGAAAGCAATCTACCTACAAAAGAGTTCTTTAGTAGGAAGACTGAGCACTTTTGACTAAAATTTTTAAAACCTTGTACAACTGGTACAGCAAATTATATGAAGGACCAAAGTCTCTCCCTCTTAAACTTAAAGCACAGAGTTAAATAAGCCCTCTTGTTGTACTTTACAATTGTACTCACTGTAGAAGTTACAAGAGAAAATCCCAATCCATACAGGAAAAATTTTAATAGCATTTCACTGTATTTTATTGTGCCTTTCTTACCTATGAGTAGTTGAATGGCTATATTTTAAATCACAGAGCTTGTTGCCATAGGAATTGGGAGATTTAATATGGCTAGGTTTATTATTATTATGATGATGTAGGTTTATGACACCACAGCTGAAACTTTCCACTTTGAAAAGTTAGCTCTAATTAAAGTATAGAGTAGCGAATAATGCGTTACCTAGCCATATGCTTAGTTTCTGTTTTGATTACTACATTTCAGTCCATTCCAAAGGGGATTTACATGTTATTCTGTCATCTACATACTTTGTAGGCACAGAAACAGCTATGCTGACATCATAACACATTAATATTACATCACATTTTGATGTAGTTCACAGAATCCTTAACATTAACAAAGACAATTATCTCTTCCCCAAATTCATAAACTCAAAAATGTATGATTTTTAGATCTTTATTTTACCCAAAGAGGAAATAGCTTGGATTTGTTTAAAGTTGCTCTATTGCTTCTGGGATTTGTCTAACAGGTTAGTGAGTCACGGAAGGCTTAATGCTCTAAAATCCATTTAAGTATCTAATTCAGAATGTATGCCAGAGCCTCTGTGAAAAGGATTTTGTGAAGCTAATAGCGGTACTGTGCCTGCTAGGATTTTTAGGTTATTACAAGTAATATGAAGACATCACATAGCACATGCATTTGAAAGAGCCAGCTTTGTTTTATTGAACACATTCTGCTTGGAGACAGAGATTGTTCCCTGATATTAAAACAGTTTGTACCAGGATATTAAAGAGAAAACGTGCAAAAAAACTGTGCATCTTCATATAGAGGCAGACAACTGTAGAACTGTGGGTAAAACATCACGCAGGAGAGCACACGGGTCTCTAAGACAAGACACTCATGTAAGAGGGAAAACCCACCTGAGGACATCCTGCATCCTATGAGCCCAGCCCTTCACTCTGCTCAAAGGCACAGCTTGAAAGAGGGTGCGGGGCTTGCCCCTGCTCAAACCAGGTTCCACATCATTGAGTGGGGCTCTCACAGGCGTTACAGGAGTTGTTCAAGCCACGTCAGCCCATGTGGAGCAAATACTCCAACCCTGACTGGTGGTGCTGACCAGAGCAATCCCTTCTCTGGTGATCACATTTCATAAAAAATTTTGCTCAAGAACAATATATTTTGGGAAGGCTTTAATCATACAAATCTGTGAGAACTACCACGAGGACTAACTGGATGAGATCTGTCTGGTCCTTGGGCATCTGGAACAAAACTCTTTAAAAGATTTGGCAGCAACATGGGCTTGGGGAGAGCCAGGTCTGCAGAGACCACAAGCTATTGGGTGATGTAGCCAAACCAGTCAGACGTGCAGGTTCAGACACCTCTACAGCAAGTTATCCAATCCTTAGTGGCATATCCCTCAGTTACAATTTTGTCCCTACTCCAAAGTCACCAAAACCAAAAATTTAGGCTGTTCTTCTGCTCTTTGGTTTCAAACTGAAATAATTGTTTTTAAGAGCATGATACTGACATTAAAAGACGAATTCCCAAAATACAAAATACAAAGTGTTTACAGTACTTAAGGAAGATAGTGTGACTAACTGAGTTCTGTGTCAGCCTTTCCTGTTTCGGAGGAAAGGAGGAAGACATTCCATTCTGGAGCTGTAAATAATCTTAGAATCATAGAATCATAGAATCATAGAATCATGGAATCGTAGAATCATAGAATGGTTTGGGTTGGAAGGGATCTTAAATATCATCTGGTTCCAGCCCCCCTGCCATGAGCAGGGACACCTTCCACTAGACCAGGTTTCTCAGAGCTCCATTCAACCTGGCCTTGAACACTTCCAGGGAGGGGGCAGCCACAGCTTCTCTGGGCAACCTGTTCCAGTGTTTCACCACCCTCATGGTGAAGAATTCTTCTCAGAATTGTCATCCATGTAGTCTTAAGTAGGACTGAAACCATCTCAAACTGAAATACGGCTAAACTATTGTCATCAACATGCTTGTATCAGGTCAAAGTCTTTTCCAGGTTGCTCGTGTGACTATTTTGAATTAGTGAGATCTTTCATTAGCAGAAGTATCGTGAAGTCAAAGGTTCAGAGTTGTGTGAAACACTGATTATACTTCATAGACTACATTTTTTATACTCTGCATCCGAGGTAGGGTATTAAGGGGTAGGTTTCACAAAATAGGGATTGTATCAAGACAAAAAGTTGAGTCATAAGATGCCTCTCAAATCTTCAGCAAGTTTGTTTCAATAGCAAGGAACTATATTTTTCTTCTTAATTTGGATACTTTGGTAAAATATGCTGGATGTTGATTTATACTACAAAATGGAAATGGTAACTAAGCTTAAGTGACTCTACTACGGAATTTATTATTCCTGCTCTATTTTGTACAGCAACCAGCAGAAGTGGGAAGAAGTAGATGACTGAAAAAAAAGGCAAGGGTTTTTAAAATCAGACAGAAGATGCAGGCATTTGCAGCAGAAAGGACAGAATGAACTTGGCCTTCCAATCCAAATCACAATTACCTAAGTGTTTGCAGAAGCTGTTGGTACTTCAACAGTGCAGAAGGCTGCCTTGTGTCTCTTTGCCTGGGTCTTGCAGGTCTCCCTTTCAGTCCTGATTTTCTCTCCTCCTCACCATCTTGCCCACACCTACTCAAGTGCCTGTGAAAGCCATTTTCCTTACCTTTCACCATATTTTAATTCTTGAACAACTCAACAGCTCAGGCATCAAAATGTGAATACCTTATTACCAACTTCAAGCTGAATTGTTTATTTCATCCTCCTTATTTTCTACTTACTCTGTTTTGTCTCCTTTACCCATTTGTCAGCTTTTTCACAAGTATTTCTATGTGTTTTTAGATGCTGTACACTAGACATGGCAAGTCTTTCTTGTCAATACCCACAAAGCTCTCCATTGTTAATACTGCTTTTAAAGACATGCACTGAGAAAACTGAAGTGATATTGAAGAGTAATTAGAAACAGCTAATTTTTTTCTATTTTAAAGTGAATTGCGTAAACAGTAGTTGACAAAGCTAGTGCTTCATGTGGTAGAGAATATGTGATACTCTTACCACTTAACTTTAGAAATCCAGAGTTAGTGTCTGCTTTACAAGCCTAGATTAATGCAGTTATTGACCATGTTTATATTCCTTTATCCTTTGACTGAGAAAAATACCCATATAAAACCACAAAATTTTAAGGAAGAGTAAAAGATGAGAAGTGCATTGCTTAGTCATCTTGAACAACTAGGAAAAGCATGTTTTTAAAGTGAGTAGCATTTAGAATTTCATTGACTGAAAAAAACAAAAGCTGTCTTTTGAATGGACTGTTTAAAGAAATCATTCACCCTTTTGTCCAACATTTTAATTTAATAAATCTGAAAATTCTAAAATTTTAAAGTGGCAAAAAAAATTTGCCAAGAATATAGATGACAACTGATACAGCACCTCTGACGATATGGGTCGTTTCTCTAGTAGTATTTTACTTCAGGGCATTACAGGCATGGTTGTGTTAACAAAGAACCCTATTTACTAAAATGGAGTGACAAAAATTTGAATGTTGGATTCAGAACCAATGACAATGTGGATCCTTTGCACTGAGATAGAAGAGAAGAAATTTTTCTTTTGTTTGTAAAGAGGAAACTAGAAAAATTGAAGCTGAGAACAAGAAAGATCTTTTTTGACTGAAAAATATTCACAAATATTTATATTTAAGTTTTTTATCTATTCCTTCTCTTACCATGGCCACCAAGTATCTCTAGGACCCAGCTACAATGGAATGGGCAGCATCGTTTTGGGTACAGAGATATCTGTCATCTCTGGTGTAAAAATGACAAACAGCTGATCTGTGTGAGGGGATGCTTTACAAAGTATTTTGGCTTTTGGCTTTTTATTAGTGCTTTAACTCCTTTCTCAGGACAGTATTTTCTGAGTATAGGGATACTTAGAGCAGTTTCAGGTGATGTGATACCGATAGATGAACAAAACTGTACCATACTGTCTATTTCCACAGAGCACAGTACTTTGCAAGGTTTACTTGATTAAAGTCAGGATCCAGAACGTAGGAGAGAAACCAAATGCTTGGAAGAAGAGAGGTTTATGGACCATGTGGTCATATGGATTGTAGGAAGGATTATTTTATTGCTCTTTTCCTCGAAAGATACGTGTAACAACTACCCAAACTGAGAGATCAGTTAGACATGCTACAGGGTGTGATAGCTGCAATGTCCAAACATTACAAAACTAAGACCCATGGTCTGTCTCCTACACCTTGGCTATTTCAGAAGGTGACATAAAATTGTCCTGCCGGGATACTTGGCCCAATATGTACTCTTGTGCCATGCCCAAGACTTTATTTAGTCATTTATCAGTAGCTGTTTTCCTGTGTGATCTTTCCACAAAGAATTACTGCATAGATTAGCCCTACATTTACATATCCATTGTAAGTACATTGATTTATATTTCACTGGCAGCTTTCTATGCTAAAACAAGTAAAAAGGGAGGGTCTGGTTTGCCTTTTTGTGTGACTAGATATAACAATGACTATTCTGAACTTTTTTCCTCCAAGCTAAAAAAATCTTTTATTAAGGAGAAAAAAAACCCATCCTTTCTCTGAAAACCATTCATGTCTTTACTTCCTAGTTGAAAGTATCATGAAAAGCAGCAAAAACATTGAACAAAGCTACATCTAGACATTCAAATTGTGCACATCTTTTTAACATTGCCTAGAACAGCCGTTCTGCTTCTCAAACTGCAACAGACCCTTCTTTATTCTAAGTGCTGCTTGGCACCTGATGTACATCTCCGCTATATTCGCAGATGAGCATTTCTCTCACTTACAGGCTATAAATAGCTGCTAATTCCATTTTCAAAAGGAGAAGCAGAAGCAGGACTGCCAACACATAAACAGCCTAGGTGGTAAAAATCAAACTATTGCCGTCCCTCAGAGTGGCTCTGCCTCTTAAACAGAAGGGCAGCCACACTTTGTGAAAGTCCCGCAATTTTACTGGCAGCTTTCTGAAGGCCAGTGAGAGGATGCCTCTGATTAAAGTTCCCAATTCCCCAAAGTTGTCCCTATTACTAGGATGCAGGGGAGTCTCCTTGGGCTATGTTGTCATAACCGGGTAAGGAACTGAGCTTTAATAAAATAGTATTTGTTTTTTTTCAGTTGTAAGCATTTGTTATGTCAAAGCACTGCTCAGAGCAGCAAGGAACCACACGGTAGCAAAACTCCCTCTCGTTAGGCTTGCCTTGATGGACGAGAACTGAACCTTCCCGTCTCAAATTCTTCCTCGGCATTCTCCTTGACCTCCACAGTCTTGACGTCTGCAAGACTTTCCCTTCTTTTAATCTCTACTGTTACATTCATCACACAAGCGCTACATTTCCTCTGATCTTTTCAGCCTCTGAAGCCTTTTGCTCTTTCGAGCCCACGGAATTTTTCTAGAGGGGACCACCAGAGGGCAAAGCCAGATCATGAAAGTCTGAGCTCGCTGTGGCTCTGTCCTGCAGCCCAGAGTGCGGTGGCGTTCCAGGACAAGCCTGGCAGCTCCCTGGATGCTCACAGCTCGCATGGTACATGTGAGTCGCAATTGAAAAATCACTAATTGCAGGACCAGCCAGAAAAATCCTGTCATCAGGAAAGCCTCAGCATCTCCTCGATCAGGAATCAAAGGCCTGGGAGTGTAGCTGGACAACAGCCTCATTAGCCTGATAACCTCTTTCAGTCCTTGTGGGAATCTTAAACATTTTGCTGTAAGAAATTAAGGAGAATAACATGAAAAAACCAAAAGGAATTTTTTGATTGTTAGACACTTCAGCTCTTCATTTTGCACAAATTAAAAGATACTGCACTGTAGATATTTATTTGGAGAGGGAAAATATTTGCACCTTCATCTCTAGAACCATTTGCTCTGAGTCACCCTCAAACATGGGTGCAATCTCCAGTTCAGCAGGACACTGTCACCGTGTTCATGTAGCACATCTGCAATCACAGTACAGTATCCAGCTTTTGCAAGAGAACCCATCTTATTTAAAATGATAGCTACAGGATGCTTTTTATTTGAAGTTTATCAGAAAAACTTAGCAAATATGCATTCGTTCCATAGAAAGTATCCAGCCCCCCAAATATATTTCAAACCATTCGTGCACACGAGCTTTTAAGAGAAGGTTGCATTTAAGGCAAACCAAAATTCAGCTGTGTCTGCCTAAACTTCAGACAAAACACCTGTTCCTGGCCCTCCCTAAAGGCTGCCTCTCTTCTCTTACAGATTTGTGTTTTCCACAGTGTTTATATTCTCCCCTATGACTCTGTGTGCTGTTCACACTGAAGATAATTACTGATCACACAAAAGTCAGTTCATGACCAGCCCTGTCAATGTAACTTTAGAACAAATTCTGTGAGCACATTTTTTCTCGAGCAGCAATGCCATCACCAAACAGCCATTCATGGCAAAAGTGAGGAGAGGCTGTTGCATGGCATGAAGACTTCACACCTGCTTCTCAAGATAGCAAACAACCCCCACACCACACACACATACCCATCACCACAGCTGGTTTTCAGCTGTAATAACCTACTGCTGACTCAGACACTGGCATATTACCTCTCCAGCCTAAGCAGTGCGTCAGCCTGTTGGTAGAACATTTATTTTTTGCAGTGATTCATGATTTGGTATGCATGGAAGATCCATGCAGAACACCTCGCAGCAATAGCACTGACCTCTGGAGAACTCCAAAAGCAGGGAGGCAATCTTTCAGCCAGCAGAGCTCAGAGGCAGAAAGTGGAGTAGATTGATACCCAGATGGGTAGAAAATGGCAGTGTTAACAATCAGTGCAAGCAAGTGGACTGCTGTGCCTACAGTCTAGAAAATGATCCGTCTGGTACGGATTCAGGAAGGCACCCATCCATTTAAAATCTGAATGGAAAGTGTTGTGAAGTCTAATTCACACATGCTTTTTGGCCTGACTGTACTGAAAATGTGCTCCTTGAGGTACCATGCTGGTTGCTCTCCTGAAGCAGGCCTTCCACCTGATGATGTAGACTGATGAGCCTGGGACACGGATGGAGCTGGAGGACACCAACAGAACCAGACTCTACGAGGCAAAAGCTCTTCATTCACTCAGTGGAAAGCTACTTCAGAGATGTGTGATGCTGATAAACCCTACAATTCTCTGTTCTTTTGTGCTAGTTACAGGAAGGGTTTACCAGACCCACCCTGGGAAACTTGGTCCTCCCTGGCCAATTTTGACACTTCAGCTTCTTGAGGAAGAGATGGCAGAAGACAACAGGAGTCTTTAAATTGTATTCTCAGCCTGTATTGTTACAATGCCTTCAGGACGGCTTTTTCCAAGACATACCCTTTAAACAACAATAGTTTTCAATACGTAATATATAATATTTTACTGTACTACTGATCTTCAAAAGTAAAGCAGTAAGGTAGAAACTAAATCTGGTGTTTTTGCAATAAAGAAACTTAACATGGAGAGCATGCCATTGCTCAGCTGAACTATGTTTTCAATGTCTAGCAGCAAAACATGCAAACATTTAATCCTTTAACTTTTATCTCTATTCTAAATTAAATCCTCTAAATTATATTCCTAGCCATCTTAAAAACTACCCATGCCCTTCTGAAATCAGCAGAAATAGGACCTTAAAAATCACCAGATACCTGGGTTTGTGCAATTCTTTTTATTAAAAGAGAAAAGTTCAAAAATATACAAAAAGCATATCAGAAGATCTCCACAAGACAACGTTATGAAAAGCCAGCTACTTTCATATATCATTTGTATGTTTATAATTGCATGGAGGGAGTGGGATTACAAAAATAGTTCTTTTCTATCATTGAACTATAAAAGATAAAATCCTTAAAATAAATTTTATATATAATTTTAAGCAGCTGTAGAAGTATTTTTGGGATCCAGAGACTAAACCATTTCAAAGTCCAGTCCTGAGTTCCCCCTGAGCCCTCCTCCCCATATACTTTTCAAAGAGACTTATAGCAGTAGAGCTAACAATGCAAACAGCACGTATTTTCAAGAATTTTTCAGAAGCAGTAACTAAGCTTTTATGCTTTTCTTGCTGCAGAAATACTCCAGGGTTTCCTCAGCTCCCTTGGTGTGCTTTACAATGTGAGAGCCTCTACGTCTCTGCCTCTGATATTGCCTACAAGCAAGACAGACCAGGTACTCCCTTCATTTGCATCTCAAAACATTTGTGCTCTAAAACCTAACATAGAAGTGGAAAAGACCCAGAGAATCCATTTTACATTTCATCTGACCGTTCTTGCAATAATGAGAATGTTATAATTTGCAGCCATCTATAGACAGGTCTTAAAGGTGTCAGTAAAACAACTTGAAAGTTTACAGCAAGCCACAAACCTAAACTTCAGGTCCTCACTCTCTGATGCACAAGACTGTGACAGCAGTTCCATATAAAGTATTTTTTTGCTGTCCATCCCCTACTTTGGTCAAAGATGGTTCCTTCTGCCCCCACCAGTAACACCGCTGCCAGGCAACAGTTCTCAGCACTTACCTAACTTCACAGTACCTCTAAACCAAGAGTTCTGATAGAGTCATAGTATGCAAAGCATAGAAAGCAAGACAAATCACATCTCAGTTTATCTTTTAAGAAGTAGTAACAACACTTACCATAGTCGGAAATTCTTTCCAGATTAGCCTTCTGTGGGAATATTCGTTTTGTTTGTACAGTTTTAGTCATACACAAATATGTTCCATTTAAAATACCTTTTATAGAGCAAGAAAATTTCTATGATTTTATCAACTAAATTACATAAAAATAATTATTGCACATAAACCAAATTAGTCTCTTTAGATTATCAAACTGTGTGCTCCACAGTAATAACAAAGCAAAACCCCAGATGAAAACACCTCACTCATATCCAAAACTAATATCCCTTGTTTGAAGTTCTCAACAGATTTAAGCATCAGCCCTCGAAAGTCATTCACATATTGCTTACAGAACAGGGCGCAGCAGCAAGCTGCCATTTCATCTAGTGGATAGTTTCTATCCCATACTGCAAATGTTACTGAAAAAGTAGAAAAAACCAACAAGTAACAAAGACTAAAATGGTGTGCATTCTGTGTGTACACTCTGTGTACATGAATTAAACATTCAACAGCCAGAATAGAAAAGGGAAAACACTAATATTCTTTCACAGCTTAACAAATGTAATTCCTGTTTATTTTGTTGTTATTATTTTAAGCATTATGAATTAATTAACAAATTCGTATTACGTTAAACTGTGTGGTAGTTTTGAACCTCGTCTTTTTGCTTCCACGGACAGCGTCAACTTATTTAAGAGCTTTGAAACTGTTCTGTACGCATTAGTTTGTTTACCTTTCCTGGAACAACAAATCTAGAAACAGCTTATCACTGTATGATACAACATTTCCAGTACTCTGACACTGCATTAGCCAGGAGGATTGATATTTTCAGGCATTTGTGGCTTCACAGTCATTCTGCTCCACAGTGCACCTGAGCTCAGAGGGAACTATTAAAGTAAATTTCTTTTCCAGGATTTCCCAGCCATGATAGTCTCTACAGACTTAGAAAAGAACAATCCCAATAGCTGAAATTAACTTTTCCAAAAAAATCACCACCAACAAAACTCTTACTTCGTTTCAGTACTTTTGAATAGAACAGGAAACTCACCAAATTTGCCTGTTTATTCTTCATTTGGGCAGTCAACTCTCTGCAGATGAACTGCTATGAATCCAGCTGCCTTTTCCTCATTCTGGCAGATGAAGGAGGTGCGACAGCTTCAAGTCTATCAGTCGAGTGCAACACGGGTGCATTTCTACAGCAGGGAGGCAGAAAAAGCAGGGGTGGAGGGAGAAGAGTCAGCCCTCACAGCAGTTAAAGAGTTCTTGCATGTTGTTCTTGCCGCAGGTTCCCGTGACTGGCTTTAGCTGATCTCCTTTCCTCTGACATTGCTGCCTGTTGAGCTGGGGAGCGCAAAGGAAGACTAATCACTGTACACCTCGAGCTGTCTCCTGCAGTAAGCCCTGGTATTTTATCAACTGCGGAGACAATCGATACCTGGGGAGGAAAGAAGTTTTGCCACCAGTCACCTGAGATAAAATGATCAATTTCATAATTCTAGTACTATTGCTAGATTCAAAGCCAAGGGATAATTATCCTAGCTGGTTCTTAAAACAATCCATGAATGACACTGATCGTGATTATTAAAACTGGTGTGAAAGGCACTATGGCACATGAGTTCGTTGAGTCTATTTGTAGATTGATTTTGCTCTGTTTATGGAGTCATGTTGAATTCAGGAAGGAATAGAAGTTTTTCCTTGCAAGAAGAGCTTCCTCTGTTCCTAGTAGGTATCCTTACTTGCTAGATGCATAAATTGGCAAACATTTCACATTAATGGCAAACTACAATAAAACAGTTGGTGGTTACTTAACAATTCACTTTATTTATTTATGGCTGAATAAATAAAGGCTGTAGTGAATCAACTTTGCCAGTGTCACATGGGGATTGAGAAGATGCTGTTTCCTAACATCTTGAGGGTCACGGGCTACTAGACAAAGCACCCCTACAGCCTGAACTCTGTTTTCAGGCACTGCTTATTGCCCTCAAAAGCAACATGCTCAGGTGAAGGATCTTTAAGAAATTTCAAGTCACTGTTAGCAGAAGAAGAACAAAATCATATTGTATTACTAAAGCTTGCCTCAATGTGACTTTGAACAATTCTCAGAATATTGAACAGCTTACTGGTGAAATAAAGAATAAAACACTCAGCAGAAATAACAGGATAAGAATTTTTTTTCCATAAACTGTATGTGACTTTACTTAATTTTAGTTTACCAAATACAAAAAAGTCCAGTGACTCAGTGAACCCAGACCTGTCATTCTTTTCTCTGCACTCTCTAAAACTTGACAAAGTTCCTTAAATGCCTCCATTTTTATTTTAGCCTTAAAGCCTTCTAGATACTAGGAAGCTACAAGAACCTCAAGTACAGGTTTCATATATAGGCCTGGCTGTGACATGCAGCCAGAAGCACTCCTGCCTCAGCTTCCTTAGCAGTGCCCTCTGTTAGACAAGCTATGGCTCAGACTGTATATTAACACCTTTTAGCATGACGTCTCCCTGTTCCGAATACGCTGCTGTCATTTAAAATGGTCACCAAGGACTGGTGAGGAGGAAAACAGCTCCGTCAGTAGCAGAGTCACCTGCTACCTGACAAAGCCAAATTCAGTTCTTTTCTCTGTTCCAGAGAATCTAAAACATCTCTCCAATCTCACAGCAGTCATCCTACCCTCTTCACTGCAACCCGTGAGTCAAGATTCGTGTGGAACTGAGAGAAACTGAGGACACTATTGCAGTGCAGCGGGGAGCTCAGGTGTCCTGGAGGGGGTACAGGTTCTGATCCCCACATGAAGGCTTGTTATATGTGCTATAACATGCATTTCTTGTCCAATGGCTACTTAATAACCAAAAACCTTCAGAATCCCAGAAATGGGGAGCAGAATTCCTTCCTTGCAGGAGACAGCCTTGTCTCCTGGTTACAGTGTAATGCTATTCTTGCAGAATACCCCTTGGTCCTAGCAGACCTTGAACATTTCCTGAGGCTGTTCACAGTGGGATGTAAGACTCCCGGCTCCTCTTGCCTGTCCCTGGGTTCCCGCAGGTGCCTGCCATTGGTCTGCAGCCCGCAGCAGGCAGCAGCCATTCATACACACGAGGATTTCCATCCGTGGACCTCCACAGCAAAGAAATGAGCTGAATCAGTGCTTTCTCTTTTTAAGGAAATTCTAGATGCTATTACATACAATAAGACCCAAACACTACTTTCTGCATCTATAAGTTAGTCTTGTGTTTTTGCCTTGAAAATACAGGATACCAGGAGCAGATCCATTCAAGAATTTCTTCTGGAGCACGTGTAAACACATCTCTGCAGCCTTGAGTGTGACATTTGGAAGCTCTAATGAAAGTCCCTGTTTATATTGGTATTTTCTTACTGGCTAGCTTTAGGCAGTGCTGTTTTGGGGTAGTTTGCTGTTCAGTGTGCAGCGGGCTTTGAACTGAGGTCTGAGGTGCACCATACATAGAGAGTTTTCATGCTTAATTGTATACCAGGTACAAAAAAAAATATTCCAGGTATCAAATATCTAGACCCTTTCTGCATTTCAACTACATTTCTTTTTATTTTCATCAGATGTTCAAGAAATTCAAATCCTTATTTTTTTGTTTGCAGAGACTTCTTCTTTTTCACAGTAGAAAGTAAAAACTTCTGAATCACATTATTACTGAGCAAAAAAGAAAGGAAAGAAAGATAGTGTCTTGGAAAGATACAAGTGTCTTTACTGTCTTCATCTTACTCATGTTATTTGCTTCCAGTGAAGGTTTTGACAGCTAAGATAACGTGGATAAAACAGCAGGTGTGAGTCAGACCTTTCTCCAAATTTCATCCTGGAGAGAAGAACAACTACAATCTAGTTTATTTTAATACAAAAGACAGAAGGATTAGTACAAAAAAACTAAATAATGAAGATTTTTTATTAATGTAAAGCTACAGTACAAGCTTAAAAACTTATAATGTAAAAACGTAGACTACCCCTACCATCTTAAACGTGTCTCAAATCAATAACTGCTAAGAATTTAATTCTCCTGTCAAAATAAGCTCTTTACAACTTCAAGTCTTCTAAGTTGTGGCAATGGAAGAATATTAATTGTATTATTATGATGTTCTTCTCTTTCAGTTTTCCAGCAATGCCAGGGTTTCAAACATCCTGTGAACATGTTACTATTTAAGAAATGGTTTTCACTTCTATGTATGTATGTAGTGCGGTGAAAAAAAATTAAAGCATTTTAGGATTTTTAAAAAGTTGGGTGTACACTTCAATTTTTTGGTGGGCTGACTTTTAAATTGTTGGTTTTGGAGTATAAAGCACAAAATAATAATGAGAAAAGCCAAACTGTAGTGTAGCCATTGAAATTTAATGTGAAAGAAAGTGACGTAGTAAACTCCAGAAACAAAGTGTAGACTGCCATTAGCAGTTCTCTGGATTTAAATTATAACAACATCTTGCAATGAACAGTTACTCTTGAGTAGAAGTCAAAAATATTTCTGCTTTTAATGAGAGTGGCCTTTCCTTGCAAGCAGCAGGGTAACCCCACCAGAACTTTATAAACCTAGCTAAAATCTTGAGCTGCTGCCGTCTTAAAAGTGACATGCAGTGGCAGCATAACACAACAGAGGTAACATATGACAAGGAGGTGGCATGTAATATGTCAACCTTCACATTTATTTTTTTAATTACACTAAAATTCATGACCTTTTCAAGCAGTCATAGACATGTGCAGGATTTCTCTGTTGACTATGCTAGTATTCCCAAGCTTGCTGAGATGATCTATGACAGCTTGGGAGTAAGTTACAGGCTTCTTTACAGAATACCATGTTTATAAGCATACACTGTTCTTCCGTTGCTCAAAGTTGTTCTCTTAAAACTCTGCTTGGTATGTAAATGTGCACACGTGCATTCAGGTCTAATACAGCATTTTCTTTTGAGACCTTCACCAGCTAAAAAGCCTTGGATCCACCACTGCAATGAATGCGAAACCTTGAAATAATCTTGTTAGATACTCAACTACAGACAGAAAGATTGATTTACAGTAAGTACATTAAGAAAACTTATTTCCAAAATCATGTGTTAGTCTTGGATCTACAAGCACACGGCTTTGCTTAATCCTCATGTGCTCAAAGAATTATTCATCGTAATCACATAACTAAATATACATGAGATTAGGCTGAATAGCTGACTTGGAATCAAAAAACCCCAAATTCATAAACGTGAGTATTCCTTGTCATAGCTTCTAAAATTAATGCCAATGAAAAGTAGCTTTAAAAATATTTGCCATAATTTGTTAGATTTTTGAAGATGGAAAATTGAATTGGAACGTCCCATCTGAAGTTAGAGTTTAAAAGACACTAATTCTTTTTTTGTTGTTTATTTATATGTTTATCTTACTTTTTGTTGCCAGGTACCCAATGACTTTGCTGATTCTCTAACTCTGAACATTTTTTTTCCTTCTTGCAGGAGCAAAACGAGCAATAAGGTCAAATGGGAAAGTTTAACATGTCCAGCTGAAAACCTTTTATAGAATATTGAATCCTTTTGCTGAAACAATAGATCTGAGAGACATCTGAGACCAGTTGCTATAGTAATATAGTTTAAGAGAACTCCGTGTTGATGTTGTGCGTATGGGGTAGAAATGCAGAGAGGAAATGAGCCAGTTTGTTTTTCTATGCACAGCAGGGCCAGCCTGCACAACTGTAACAAATGAGCAAAAAATGTCACAGATTGGTAGCCAGTTGGAGGTGGGTGGAGGGGGAGGTGAGTGGAGCAGAAACAGGTCAGATCTGCACTGTAAAGTTGGGGGAAGGTGTAAGTAATGGCTATATATATTCTAATTATCTCGTCAGCTAACAAGGAAGATACCAAGAAGCGAAGGGCATTATGGAAATGTGTTTCAACTCTCTACTTGGACTAATGCCTCTTGCTTGCTCCTCTCATCTCTTCAAACCAGCTCTGGCAGCCACCTGACAACCCAGTTCAAAGCCTTCACAGTCAAACTTCACTAACTTCAGAGGTCTTTTTCTTGAATCTAGAAGCTGCCAAGTAGACAAGGTTTTCTTGGTTAGTGTGAGTGGTTGTCTCCCTTCTCTCCATTTTCCCCACTTACCTTAGGAAGTATTAATGCTTTCAAAGGTGTTAATTGCCCTTACTGGCTAACAAATGGTATCACTGTCTTCTTTCTCATGGTGAAAGAAAGAGAATAAAGTGTGCAGTGGCATCAAGGATCTCTTACGGGACTGCTAAGCACTTCTGTTTGATGCAGTAAGTCCTTAAGTTTGTTTCGGTCAGAATGCAAACTTCTCATCTTTAACTTCTCCCACGCAATGGCATTCATGCAAGCTGTGACTATGCAGACTCACGCTTTTGAAAGGCTCCCACTGAGGTGAAGCTTGGGAGAACAGTACAGGTGGAAATTCAAGAAAAACTGGTGTCCAAAATAATGATTTTTTTTTTAAGTTAAGAAAGTTAATTTAAGATATTAGTATTAGTCTTATAAACTAGGAAATTCTGATGAAGTGAGGAGGAAAGGTGCTTTCCTAGTACAGAGCTCTTGTTTAATTGTGTGACTGATTGCAAAAGGAAAATTAGTAGAAAGTGGAGGGGGCAAAGAGAGAAACTGAGACTCTTCACCTTGGTGAAGAAACTGCATGTAGGATTGGGGATTCTGGACTCCTTAGGGAATTCTGACCTACATCCAAGAGTGGTGGAGAAACTCAGATAGGCAAAATGTTTGTAGGAACTTATGTGGTTTTGCCAAATATTTTAATTTGTTATCAGCCACTAAGCACGTTTACTGTTTATGTTTCAGTCTAATCACAGGCTATGCATGTTCATGTGCCTGAAGAATTAACTATAAACCCAACAGTGTTTGTAAGCTTTGGGCTTACAAAAGCATTGCTAGATATAGGGAGTTCCTATGAGATCAGAACTGGCCCTATGGACTGAACTCTTGGAGAATTCTTTCCTCGTTGTCTGCAGTTTGTGCTATGATGGATTGAGGCAGAGGCAGTGAAACTAGTGCTGATTTGCCTTTATGCACTGTGCTGTGAACTTCAGAGAATCAGGAACAACTTCTCGAAGACTTAGGTCTTCCCAGGTAGAGACTGGAGGATTATTAACCTTGTCAGCCTTTCCAATATAACATGATGATGTCTGGGCTGAGAGGCACCAAAGTCCCTCATCCCAGCTGCAGGGACAGCCTAGAGCATGTTGAGCTGGGAGAGGCTGACCACGGCCGTGACAGGCACAAGGAGAAGATGTAGTGCTGGAAGGTCACACACTGGCAGCTGGGGTGATCGCAGCAGGGTGTCCTGATTAAAATGGATGGACAAGGATCCGATTTTAGGTTTAACCATATTGGTCTGTGAGGTGTATCAGAAGTAAACCCTTGGACTGTGAAGAAGTCAGTTGTTATCCTGCTCTGGTTTCCAGCCATGGCTGGGAGGTCACTGCTTTGCTTTACTCAGCTAGTCAGCTCTGAGCACTCAGCTGTCTCCTGGCAGGGACCATTTCCCTCTCTTTTCTTCTCCTGTACCATACTTTTTAGCAACGCTTGACTGCCTAAGTGATGTTAGTCTGGACTTTTCTGTCATGGGCCCACTTTCGTGTTCACCCATTAGAAAAGAGGCTGACAAGAACACCAAGTATCTGTGACCTTGCCCCATCAGTTCAGAGGCACCAGTGTGAACTGTCGTAAGAGGCAGCTCTGAAGCAGGCTGCAGTATTCAGAGTATAAAAGCAGAGATCAAACAAGTAAAACAGCTTTGTGGATTATCTTTTATAAAATTTATAAAGCAATTGTTTCTTTTGACCACTAGTTTGACTCACTTGTTCCAGCTCCATCACAGTTTAACAAATGTGTCTTGAATAATCTTCCTGCTACAAACTGCACAACTAGACAAGTCACTGAGAGGATGGAAATGAATTGTGCAAATCAGTGTTCAAGGCTAAAGCTGCAACATATAAGCGGCTTTAGCTGCTAGGGCTACTTTAATCTGTGAGTGCAGCATCATTTTAGCAATACAAATAATTGTAAACGAGAATGACTTTAAGTCAGTTTTACTGTTACTTAGCTCAGTGCTACTATGCTCAATCTGTTTTCATCAGATAATGCAATGACAAGTTAAGGAACACAAAGAACATGAAGAATTAATTGCCAACACTTCCCAGAGTCAGTTTCATAAAGGTTACCAAGTGATAATGAAATGCACGTAAACATACCTTTTTATGCAACATTATGGACAGTCACTTCTTTGGCAAAGAAGTATTCAAGAGAGAATCAGATACTGACTGCACTTATTCAAGCTACAGAGGAGCAGATCCAGAGCTAGATCCAGGCTACCCTTAGTGAAGGTGCTAGGTAAATGTGTCTACTTGTGTTGGTGTCTCACAGGCACCAGGCTGATTATAAAATTTATTTTTATTTCTGCGCGCTCAAGTAACTTCAGAATAATTTAAAGAAAAGATAACATTCTAGAGGAAGCTGTGATACAACATAAACAAAACATGAGTGGATTTATCTAAACACATTTTTTTGACTATTTAAGATTTGGCTGGTCCTATGCAATCATGGAATCACAGAACAGTCCAGGTTGGAAGGGACCTCAGAAGATCATCTGGTCCAACATTTTGTGGGAAAGGGAACCTACGTGAGATTATTTAGCACCCTGTCCAATTGCATTTTTAAAACCTGCAGTGATGGGGACACCACCATGTCCCTGGGGAGGTTGTTCCAGTAATTGATTGTTCTCAGCGTGAAAAATTTCTTCTTTACGCTGAGATGAAACCTCTCCCAGTGCAGCTTGTACCTGTTGCCCCTTGCCTTCTCCATGGGGCTCCTTGTGAAGACAGAACCTCTGTCCTCTTTGAATCCAGCCACTAAGTATTGACAAACTATGATGTGGTGCCCCTAAGCCTTCTCTTCGCCGGAGAGAAAAGACAAAACTCCTTCAGATTTTCCTCAAAAGGCCGGTTCTTCAGCCCTTTGATTATCTTCATAGCACTCCTTTGACCCTCTCCAGTCTGTCTGCATCTTTCTTGAAATGTGGGGCCCAGAACTGGACTCCGCACTCCTGGTGTGGCCTTGCAAGTGGTGAGTAGAGTGGGATGATCACATCTCTATAACTGCTAGTAATGTCCCTGCAGATGCAGCCCAGGATTCTATTTGCCTTGGTTGCTGTAGTAGCACACTTCTAACTCCTGTCAGCCAACTCCTGGGCACAAACAGGGCAAGATTTTAAGCCAGTACTGACTGTAAAAGAACCCGTATATCCCAATGGCTCAGGATAGATACAGAAATACATAACCACACTTCCACTTACACAAAGTATACACGTTAGCAATCAGTTGTAATACAGGAGAAGATAGTTTAGAATTCCAAATCCTACCAGTAAGTAGTTCATCTAATTCCTTATTTTGACTCTCCAGGGAAAAAAAGAGGCATCGGTAAAGAAGGACCGATGAAATTTACTTGTCCTTGACAGGAAGCCCTTTTAGCAAAAAAGACATTTTTTTATCTTCAGTGAATAAAAATGTATGCTACTAAGTATTACATGTAGACAGGAAATGATCTTCCTATCTGTTGTGGACTTTCAAGACTTTCAAAAGAGTCTGTCCAAATTCAGGCAAGACTTTGGTTTCTGTTTGTTAATGGAATGGGTAAACAATTGCCCTGAACATATTCTCTAGATTTCAGATCATTTTATGTAATTACTTGATATTTTCAAGATGAAAAATTCTCTCACTTCTTGCCAGGGGGATTGGGCTGATTTCAGAACTCTTTTTCTAAGGATTCTTTCAATGCCAAGGAATTTCTTTCACCCAGCTTATTCAGAAATATTGTACCTATGACCACTGATATTTCCCCACAAACTGTTGATAAACTTTCATTCATCTCCAGATCACAGCCTGAAGAACACAAACTGTGAATTTTATTTGTAAGCATTCCAAGGATATAAAGGTATGAAATAAACACTGAAAATCTGATCAAGAAAACCTTTGAATATTTCACAGCATTATTGATTCACTGGGACAATGTAGGAGGTCTGCATTTTTGTCACATTTTTAAGCGGTATCGGTACTGCTAACCAATGTGATTTCTCTAACTGTAGATAAGGAAGTAGGTAGTACAAGGAGATCTGTAATAACAATAATGTGATTTTGTTGACAGCTGCTTCTGTGGCACTTTGCATCTCTTAAATTATTTTATTGGTTTAATCCTTTGGCTTAGCTGAAAAAAGAAATCATCTTCCCTCACATTTCTCTGCTTGCCTGAAAGAACATTACATCTTAACCAGTTCCCTGCTCCTCTTCCTTCTTTATTTACACAAAATAAAAACAGAAACAGTTTTATGATGTTGGAAGGATACATGGCCCCTGTGACTCCCATCTTTACCTGTTGTTTGCCAGGTTTCCCTTTGTTCAACTTAGCCTGGTGTTTGCATGTTAGAATACGTACTGGAGATCTTCTGATGGTAGTGAAGCTTAGTTTTGTATCATTCCTCTTGTTTCTCAAGCACTTTACAGTCTGTCTGTCTCATTTCATGTGCCCACACACAAACACAGAGCATCAGCCATCTCTAGTGGGAGGGTGATAGCCACACAAGCCAACTGGTAGTCAGCCAATGCGCTGCATGGCAGTGGGAAAAGGGAATATTGGCCAAGGATGCCACATCAACCCTCCTCTCTAGAGTGTGCAATGGGATTTTCAATAACCACAAGAAGCAGATGTCTTTATTTTCTGATGATCGAAGAGAAGGAGCATCCCAAGAATGTGGGTCAATGAAAGGAATAGGCAATGCCAGCTCGTCAATGGTCTGGACTAGCAGTCTTCCAAAAGACAGACAAGGCAAATAATCGGAGTGTAAAAGCCCTCACTTTTGTTCTTGATGAACAAGATAAGCAGACTAAAGTTAGGAGGAAGCCATCACCACAACGTGCAGTAGGAGACAGACAGCCAGATAAGGCCCAGAATTCAAAAGCTATCTCAAAAAACTAACTTTGACACAGCCACAGAAAAGACAGATATATGCAACCAGTGCTAATGTGCCTCAGGATTGGATTTCATGCTTCTGCACGACTGACATTAAGCAGCTGGCCTATACTGTACACTAGCATGCTGTGAGTATTCCCAGCAGAGGGTCCGATCCTCCATGGTAACGCTCTTCAGGGAGCTCTGGAAATGCTTTAATTATTAAAATGAATAATTCCTACCAACACATTTAATTGGAAATTATTACATGTTCAAATGTGCACTAGTGGAAGGGCTCTGAAAATCTAACAATATAATAGAGTATGCTGTTTGAAGTGAATTCTAGCAATATTTTTTCAGCCAATAACACCATGCATTATTTATCCTATCTCTTTTTAATCCTATCTGATAGTGTATATGAAGAAGGAATCACTGGAACCTCAGAGATAAAATGCAAATCTGTGAATCGCCCCCTGCAAGCTTAACCTGCCACCACTACCTCATCTGCCTTCCTTACTTCCTGCCCCCTAGTTTCCAAGGAAATAGCTTGATGAATTTATTGCTGCTGTATAAACTAACCCCCCTGTTTCTTCCTCAGCACTGCGAGGACTCTGCAGACCGACAAATTACAGGAACACTTGTTACCACATCCTGACAGAGACCGGACATATCCAAAGGCAAGAGAAGGCCAATGTGAGTGCAGAATAGTGGGAGTCACAGGGGGAGATGGCAGAAAGTAAGGCTTCAGGGCATGAATGTCACCCAGCCCGAGGAATTGAGGATGGGTGCGGACAGGGATACCCAAAGGGGTCAGAAAACATATCTGTGAAGAAGCAGAGGTGCTAAATACATGTTAAAGACATGAAGCAGTGACACACAAGGATCTTACCTGAAGCTGCGGAGTCCTTTTTAGATTAAGCGGCAAATATACAGTTTCATAGCTGGAGGTGTCTAAACTAGTTAAATTGCATACTGTCTTGGGGAAAGGGGATTCAGAGAAGGATCTGTGCTTCCACGTTAAATTTTCCCAAGCCCAGAGCCTACAGTGAGCATTTCCACAGGGAAGGATTCTCTGGATATATAACTGCCTTGCAAAGTGATTGTGCTGGCAGCTTTCTCTAATCTAATCTAAAGAGATTATGCTAATATTTCTTTGCATATTTTTTTCCTTCCCAGAGGGAAAATGTGTTACCTTCTGGATATATCCATGGTGGAAAAATCAAGTAGTCACCTTCATCTGAAAGTTACACTCTCTCCCTCAAAATCTAGGAGGAACATAAATGGACGCAAGAAAGGAGCATTCAAGACAGTTTTTATAAGAAAAAAGGTCAGCATAAGAGGAAAAGTCAGAGTATATTTTAAAAAAAAATATTTTTGCATTGAAAATGACATCTATTATTTTAACTGATGCTGAGCAGGACCTGTAGGTAACAGTATAAACCCATTTTGTTCTGACTGGTTTCTCAAATAAGCAACCACAATCCTTTTTAAGCTCTTTCTCTGTCTCAGCTTGGACCCGTAGTTTGCCACGTTTTTGCGTTCATGGTGACACTAAAATAAAATTGTGGAGATTTTCTTTTTTACTGCAAATATGACATTTGTTAAGTCTGCCTCTTTACTGCCTTTTTTTTTTTTTCCCTCTCTGCATATTCAGTAGCTGCAGGAACGCCTTGAGAGTAACAAGTTTTCCCATGTAGCTGCTGAAGATTTCACTCTCCTGGATTCTACAAGGAGAGGTTTGTAGCTATCTTCTCTGCCCAAAAGATCACAGTAGAGCCTAGCAAGCTTGGGAGGGGAGCCAGCAACCCTTTATGTACCACTGACATGTTCGGCCTGTTTGGGATTACAATATTCATCAGCATCACACTATTGGCAATAATTACTGAACAACCCCACTGCAGTGCACAGACAAAACGCAAGCATACCCAGAGCTCTGGCATCAGTGCAAGCCCACCTGTTCCCTAGGACTTGATTCTGCTGTAATACTGTATTTTGTCTGCAGTTTGGCTATTCTTGTTAACAGCTCCCCTTTGATTATGTATTTTCTGGCTAACTTCTCCGTTTAACACTAAACGTCCCGTGCTTCCTTCAGTAAACCACTTGCACTTTGGGATCACTTGTGACCATTTCTGCTGAGTCAGGCAGCAAAATTCAGCTCCTCATAAGGAGTCTCTGATATCTACACAAAGCTGTATTTCACACTTCCAACACATAGGTGTGACTTGAAGCTCTGAATAATTTATAAATTATGATCAATCACATAAATTCTCAGCACATTTGAAACCAAAATCAAGCCAAACCGAAAACAAATGTAAGGATCATTTCCAGCTAAGAAATGTAAAAGACAGGGAAAAAAATAGCTCCTATATGAAAAGAGCAAAGCGTCTTCAGACACTTTAGTGTTTGCAGGCTGCTGGACTACAGTAGAGCAGGAGCTGGAAACGCAGTTATAAATCACAAGGAGAATTTCTGAAGGGCACTTCTGCTTGCCAGAAGGCACTATGTGGGTGAAGAGAGGCAAGAGAAAGCTGTTGTACCCTGTGTATTCACATTGCATTTTCCTGCCCACATAGTGAACTGTCTTCGTGATTGTGGAAAGCCTCCAGAGACACAGAAGACAAGGACTTCTGGCTTTTCCTGTTACTCTTGGGAAGTTTTAATATATAAATTTCACTTTCCCCACCATACAGCCAGGTTCTGAAGTTCAGCAGATGTAGAGCATTACTGAAAGTCATACACTGCAACCCTGTTATGATTGAATTAGGTCAAAACTACATTCTTCAGTAAGCTTAAATTTCAGCAGTACTTTCCACATGACAGAGACTGTTCTGGGAACATTCATAAATGTTAAAAAAGACACAAGAAACTTAAGATTAACTTAATGCAGGTAAAAGTATTTTGGTCATGTGTAAAGTATGATTGCATATAGAAAAAGGTTTTTATTCATTAAATGTTACAGGCATAGTTGATAATGTCAGCTACTATTGAAAATAATGAAGAAAAGTTTTAATGTTACTGGTTAAGCAGAATAAATACCTTTCATTTAAGGTATTTTTAAGATGTGAGGTAGGCTCTTCTATGGAGCTAGAAAGCTGAAACACGAAGAGTTTCTGTCTAGCAACATCTAGTTTCATATCAAATCTCCTTTTCTAACAGATGCATTCAGCTAAAACTTTGCAACTGGCATGGAGCTCATATCTATAATGAAAAACAAAACACAAAACCCCCGTCACAGGAAAGCACATTTAAATTGCCCATCAGCAAAGCAGAAATTTATTTAGATGTGATGAAAAATCTCCTCTCTTCTTTTATCTTTGCTGCTCTAAAAGCAGATAGGTCTTGAAGGCAAGGCCTGCCCAGACTCTGAACCAAAAGATACTATGTTTTGACATCTAAAGCTTGATGAAAAAGGTAACTATAAAATAATCATTTTGAAATCCATTTTATTCCCAGAGCTAGAACTACCCAGAGAAAAATGGGGTTGAGTGTTCATATGAGGTAGTGTGGTTGCACTCTGAAGGCGTTGCAAAAACTGAGTCTTCCCTAGTTGAGAAGAATGGGAAGTGCCATCTGGACAGGCTTTTATGGAGAAAACACTGAGCAGAAACCTGAGATCTGGAATTGCAACTAAGCTTTGGAGAGGTTCAGTATTAAACAGGAGGTATCCTCATGTTTAATCTTGAATGAATACAGGCAACAATATTGTTGGTGAGATTTTTTTTACAATAACACAATTTTATAAAAGGTATAACTCACCAGTCCTCCCAGGGGTTGCAGAGGTGTTGGTGATGTTGTTGACAGAAAAGTGAGAAGGATTTTTGAGAGGTTTTTTGCACTTAGATTGCATCCCAGCTTGACAGTTGAATTTCTCAAATTCAAGGAAAATCATATCAATATTCACATTTGCCTTTCCCCATCCCTGCATCTTTGTCTTGAGGCTGTCAAGCCACTTCAGCATGCCATCTCACAATCTTTGCCTAGTGTTCACTCTTCCCCAGGAGCAAGATAGCTCTCTATCCTACCCGGAAAACTTTGAGATGACACGGAGAAAATGCATAACAGATGTACTGAAAAATCAAGGTTATGGTTTTTAAAACAGCATTGCATTCTTGACATTCAGTTGTTTTACCTGCCCTGCTGGCTGACAGCAGGGGAATGCTGGTAATTTTGGATCATCTTTAAGCTTCACCAATTTTCTTAGCTATCTAAACAACAAGGCCTTAGCATTTGTTCTAGCTCTAGTTCTTATAAAAAAAATACAGAAGTATGGCAAAAAGAAATAATTATTGAGTCTTTGTTCTGACCTCCATGGGAGAAACCAATAGACTGATTAAATGAAGAGTGCTGCTTCTGCACATGCCCTCAAACTGCCTTTCCCTCCACATATGCTTGCACCTGTGTTGGTTTCAGTGAAAACTCCAGGCTGCCACTCTGTCCCCTCCTTTCTTTAAGGTTAGTGAAAATATTCCATCTGAGATTTACTTTAAAGGTGTGTCCTTTTTCATAAAAAGTTACAGCAATCTTAGGCAAACAGAAGAACAGCAGGCAGGAGGAATTCTTTAGCTAGCCAACGTTCCATATTTTATTTTCCAACAGAGAATCTTAACAATCACCCATCGTGTTGGAAAGCCACATGATGATAATATAAATTCACTGATGCAAGCTTAAGAGCTACAAACCTTTCTAAATCAACATAAACATATCCCCATATCTGCGTGTAGACCAGCCGACATGCATTCCCTCTGTTTTCCTAGGAGCCTTGCCCATGTCTGGTTGCGCTCAGAGCCACGGGTGAGTGTGAAAGATCAGAGAAGAGCTGGGGTTCACTGCTGCAAGGCACCAACCACCCTCCACAGCCAGAGGGCCTGGCTTCTTCCTTAGCTAATGTCAGCTGAACCGTTTGTCCAACGATACATTGCTACTGCCATATGGGAAGGGAATGCCATCTGTGTGTTGTGTGACCTACAGAGCTTATGGCAGACATTTCAGAAACTGCTAGTCCTGTTCTCTGAACATTATTCTCGTCTATGCGTTTCTACTACTGCAGAAGAATTTGTCTGGAGACACAGGACAGTGTGTGCTCCTGAAGAGCACCCCCAGGTCTGGGATTCAGAAGTCCCATCTTCAGTCCGTGACAAAAGTGCGTTTGTGTTTTGTGAAGAAAATCATTACACACTTCTATGCTTCCAGTTCTCCATCAATTAAGTGAAGGGGAATAATAGTTACACATTTAGAAAGAGTGAATTAAGAATTAGTTCTTTGGGTACAGAATTGTAAAGCAGATATGTGATTTATATGTCCTAAAGACTGTTGTTTGCAAACATGCAGAACAGATTACTCATATTGTAGAAACTAAACCACTCAATGTAGTTCAGATGCATTTCATATGCTTAAGTATTAAAGGGCACTTATTGCACAACATGTTCCCCACAGAAGTAAGAGAGCTGAACCAATTATTTATATAGCATAGCCATCCTTCACACTCTGTATTCTAACATCATATACAAACTCTCCTTCCCTATCAGCAAGCGTTGTCTGAAAAATAGTCGATTTTAATATTATCAGACTAAGTAAAAAAAAACCCAAAGTAATAAATAAGGAAGCAAAAAGGATCAACATAGTAGTCTTGTGGATGATCATAACACAAAATACTTCCCGAAAGAGATTGAAAATGTTTGGTGTCTTGAGCTGTTAACTACTGAGAAAAACTGGTTGCTTCACTTTGTACTGGGAATTTTATCTTACATAAAGAGAAGTAGAGAAAAATAATTTTTTAAATGTTAAAAAAATACAGAATTGTTTGAGGCAGTTCTGAATTTCGCTTGTGCTGGTATTTTTTCTAAAGACAGGACTTGAATTCTCAGTGCTTTCAACAGGAGAAGAGATACACAAGACCTAATACACTAAGGACTCTAATGCTGATGTATTTTATGATTGCAGGAACACGTTTCTTTTCCCAGCACTAGCATGGGAATAGTGTTTCTTTATTAAGTAATTTTAAATTCTTCCAACAAAATGTGTATATTAAAAGAGTAAAACAAAAATAGCTAGTGTTGGGCAAGAAAACCTGTCTGGGGTGCTCTCTCCTTTGACCCTGGGAAGTTAACTTCTGTTGTCACTGCTGAACAGAGCCAGACCTTTGTATAGCTCACATACTTCATTCTCCCAAATACCTGTCTGGTAGGAAATAGAATCCCTTGGATAGGCAACATGAGTCACTCGTGTTCCATTCCTTGAAAATCAGAAATTCAATTGAAAAGTACTTCTCATCTTGTTTTGATAACACATTTAGAATTTATCCTTCAAGAAGAGAGAATTCTGGACAAAGATTTAAGGAGACAGCTAGGTGGCATGTTTTTTTTTTAATGGAACTTACATACAGATGCTTAGATCCACACCTCCAGAAACATACCACAGCATTTTCAGATTTTACAGGTTGCCATTCAGTGGCAGAAGGAGGACACCATCCATTGCTGAGACAAGTAAAGCAGCTGTCCTAACCCACCACCAGAGTGCAGGACAGTGAAGCTTCCAGAGGGGCTGGCATTAAGGAGAAGGGCATGAAATCGTAGAATACTTTGGGTTGGAAGGGACCTTAGAGATCATCTAATTCCAGCCCCCTGCCATGGGCAAGGACACCCTCCACTAGACCAGGTTGCTCAAAGCCCTGTCCAGCCTGGCCTTGAACACTGCCAGGGAGGGGTCATCCACAGCTTCTCTGAGCAACCTATTCCAGTGCCTCACCACCCACATAGGAAAGAATTTCCTTCTTGTATCTAATCTAAATCTACCCTCCTTCAGTTTAAAGCCATTACCCCTAGTCCCATCACTCCATGCTCTTGTCAAAAGTCCCTCTCCATCTTTCTTGTAGTCTGCCTTCAGGCACTGGAAGGGTGCTACAACATCTCCCCGGTGCCTTCTCTTCTCCAGGCTGAACAGACCCAACTCTCTCAGCCTTTCCTCACAGGAGAGGTGCTCCATTGTTCTGATCATTTTTGTGGCCCTCCTGCGGACCTGCTCCAACAGGTCCATGCCTTTCCTGTGCTGAGGGCTCCAGACTCTAGGTGGACTCTCACCAGAGTGGAGTAGAGGGGCAGAATCCCCTCCATTGACCTGCTGGCCGTGCTGCTTTTGATGCAGCCCAGGATATGATTGGCCTTCTGGGCTGCAAGCACACATTGCTGGGTCATGTTGAGCTTCTCATCAACCAGCACCAAGTCCTTCTCAGAGCTGCCCTCAATCCATTCTCTGCCCAGCCTGTATTTGTGCTTGGGATTGCCCTGACCCAGGTGCAGGACCACGCACTTGGCCTTGTTGAACTTGACAACGTTCTCACAGGCCCAACTCTCCAGACTGGCAGACTCCCTCTGTATGGCTTCCCTTCCCTCCAGTATGTCGACCACACCACACAGCTTGGTGTCATCGACAAACTTGCTGTGGGTGCACGCAATCCCACTGTCCATGTTGCAAACAAAGATTTTAAACAGCACTGGTCCCAGCATTGACTCCTGAGGAGTGCCACTCGTCACTGGTCTCCACTTGGACATTGAGCCATTGACAACAACGCTTCGAGCGTGACCATCCAGCCAATTCCTTATCCACCAAGTGGTCCATCTGTCAAATCTATTTCTCTCCAATTTAAAGACAAGGATGTTGTGCAGGACGGTGTCAATGCTTTACTCAAGTCCAGGTAGATGACATCAGTTTCTCTTCCCTTAGCCACCAAAGAGGTGACTGCACCATAGAAGGCCACCAGATTCATCAGGCACAATTTGCCCTTAGTGAAGCCATGCTGGCTGTTACCAGTCACCTCCTTGTTTTCCATAAGCCTTAGCATAGTTTCCAGGCGGATCTGCTCCATGTTATTGCTGGGCTCAGAGCTGAGACTTACTGGCCTGTAGTTCCCCGGGTCTTCCTTTTTACCCTTTCTAAACATGGGGGTTATGTTTCCCCTTTTCCAGTCACTGGGAACTTCACCAGACTGCCACAACTTCTCAGATATGGTGGACAGAGGCTTAGCAACTTCATGCGCCAGTTCCCTCAGGACTCGCGGATGCACCTCATCAGGTCCTATGGACTTGTGCACCTTCAGGTTCCTTAGAAGGTCATCCTTCAAGGATGGGCATCATTAGAAGGGCATCCTTCAACAAATCTCAGATTGCAGATGTCTTATGGCTCATCTGTTCTCAGGGCAATGTTCATCAATCTCAGAAATGAGAGGACATTTATACGCAAAATATTAATGGAGTTTTTTCATTTAAGCTTCAGTTTAATATTTGGAGATAGATGGAACAACTTAGTTCATAATGGATGCATTAACAAATTAAGCTGCTACTCATTCTGTCTAAGCAAGCATTTAACAAGAAAAGAATGAGTCCTTTATAACTATTTAATAACTTCTCAAACATAATTCTGTACACTAATTATGGGTGCTTACTTGTTTCTGCACAGTTAATCAATTTTCTATATTTTTAAGAACTTTCCTTCCCACTGCAGAAATATTTTATGGCTATGGTGGACTTGGAAAAGACAGTTTGTGATTGAGCAGAAGGTATCTGATTCACTCTACATATATGCTAATAAATGTTATGAAGATCACTGTCATTTATTTAGCAGCATGTCAGAATTTGTGGCCTCTGTGAGTTTCATGCTGTATTTCTGTCATGTTTATACCCTCTAGCAGTAAAAATCTGACACTAAACTAGCATGATGAGAGAGCAACTGTGTCACGATGGTGTTATTCATATAAATATTTACACCATTTCTTTTACATTTGTGGGTTCTTCTGATTAAAGTTTAAAGAGGAGTGAGGTCTAATTACAGTTTGGAAATGGTTCAGCCTTCTTCAGTGTAGTCACGGGCTAGAAGATGCTCCTGGAACTGTGGCTAATGTAGAATAAATCCACAAAAGAGAAAACTAGATGTTGCTGTTGAAAATACAGGTGTTTTGCATCAAAAATTGTATGACAGAAGAGAACAAACAACTGGATCTGCAATGAAGATCCATCATGGAATATTCTGTTTAAAAATGCTGTATATTTGCAAATGTTTTAATGCATAGAGAAATATATCAGACATTTCTCTTAAGATGTTTCTGTTTTATACTCTGTTTGTTTTCAAACTGCCACATTTTTTTCACAGCCATCGTAGATCCTTTCTCATGCCGTCCATGACTTACGATGGCTAATCAAAGCAGGGCTAAAACATCAAAATAAGAGATCTCACTAAGCATGCCAGGTGGAAAGGCCAGGCTAGGAAGCCAGACCAAATCTCTGGAGCCACACAGAAAGCAAACTGTCCTTAGCAGGTGTGAGCAGAGCGATATGAGGGCCAAGGTGCAGTGCGGAGGGCTGCGGGCTGCACCGTGGGACATCCTGTCCCCTCCGGAGGTGACATGCAGCAGCCAGGGGGGCCTGGGGACATGGAACAGACCCCAGCTCAGCGGGGATGAGACACGGGATGGGGTGAGGGGCTAGAGGGGAACACTGGGGGCTGCTGCTATAGGCAGGAGCAGCGCTGCAGGAGCAGGACCGAATGGGAAAACAGGGAATCAGGTGGGGACGGACAACTGAGCAGCTAGGACAGCCCTCGCATGAAGGTGCCCAGTAGGCAACACTACCTGCTTCAGACCTAAAATGGGCTAACTCATACCTTGAGATAAAGGGAAAGCACCATGCTTAACGTTAAAGGTAAAGTCAAATTAAATTAAATTAAAAATAAATTAAGTGAAAATAAAAAAATGAAATGAAATTAAATGAAATAAAATAAAATGATATGAAATGAAATTTAAAAATAAAATAAAATAAAACATAAAATAAAATAAAATAAAATAAAATAAAATAAAATAAAATTAAATTAAATTAAATTAAATAATGAAGTAACAGAGGGGCCTACAAAAACATTCATTTCAAAATCCTCATAGCCTTGATAGTATTTACTAGGTAACAAACACAGGGGACAGTGTTTTTTGAAGAAATACAAATGAAATTACATGCTTTCCTATTCAAAGAGTACCTCTGGTGGAAGAGAACTTTCACTCTTCAGGCAACCAAAGCTTTACTGAAAGAGGGCAAACACCTTTTCTCTCTCACGTTGACTCCAAATAGGGCTCTGTCCCTGAAAGTTTATGTTCTCCCTCCCCCCACAAAACTATATACCAGTCTCCACAAGCTTTGCCTCACTTACATACCTAGACTGCCATGGCTGCTCTATTTACCTTTTTACAGCTGATATCTTCAGGAAACCAAAAATTTTTTGTGCATAAGATGCAGCTGTGATTATCAATATATTACAGTAAAATTAAAACAAGACCATGTACACTAATTGTGAAAGAGTGCACGCAGCTTTCCAGGCGGTGTTAAATTTCTTTTTGAGAGAGAGAAAAATGAGCCAAAACAAATAAAGTTTATCCATAAACGAAATGGACAGCTAATATAACTCTGATTTCATGTTTATACTTCAACCTTGTACCACATACTCAAGGCTTGGGTCCACATAAGAGTTAATGATACCCACAAACCTCATTTGATGACGTTCATTCAGTGAAATATTCTAAAAGTCATGTGCAAGGTAGCCATTCTTGATATTTAAAAACTATTAGAAAAAAATAATTTTTACTTCTGTCCTTGAATATGTACTCCTACTGTTTTTGATGACGTAAAGTTTTAAGTCCAGTTTAAGATCAGGCCAAATGGAGACTGTCATGCGTATGCTACACTGCTGTCTTCACACAAGATCTCAAACTATATCGTTAGCTTCTATAACAGGTGTAGGGTTGAGCCAGAAGACTGTGTTGAGCTGTATAGTTTAAGTATTCTGCAATATAAACCTGTTCAGATTATCTAGAATGATAGTTCAATAATTTCAGTACAAGGTGCCAAGTTTTCAAAGGGTTTCTATAGCTGCACCTGTAATATTTTTAAGGCATATATTTGTACTTGAGGGAAAAAGACTGAATAGTCAGGCTTATATGTGTGTGTGCATGTGTGTCTGTCTGTGTGTATCTTTTCATTTCTATAAAACCAGGCTGTTATATTCCAACCAAGAAAAATTAAGATGAGCCTTCCAAAATTCAAACCAGCATTACTCTTTTTATTATTGAATAGCAAAGAGTTTCACTAGCACAAATAAAACCACTTCATATTTTGCATTGTGGGAGATGACGAAGTGGTAATGAGATTAATTGCTGCAGTACAGGCCAAGCACATCCTGGGCAGCATTAGCAGCAGTGCAGGCATCAGGCTGAGGGAAGAGAGCCTGGGGCTCCCCAGCACCAGAGAGATGTCCATGAACAAGCAGTGGAGGTCACTGACACGGTTACAGCGCAGGAGCACATGGCATACAAAGAGGGGCTGAGGGTGAAGCGTTGGTTCAGCCTGGTAAAGAGAAGAGGAAACGAAGGGCTGGTATATTTACAGGACAGAGCTGGGAGGCTGGAGGGGCCCCAGGAGATCTCTGGTCCAACCCTCTGCTCAGTCAGAGCTGGCTCAAGCAGCTTGCTCAGGGCTTGTCACATCTGTAGTAGCTTCAAGGGTAGAGATACAATGAACTGTCCACAAAGCTTGATCCCAGACCACCCTTACAGAAAGAAGAGTTTTCCTAATATCTAATGGAAATTTCTCCAGCTGGGCCATTCATGGTTGTAGACATCACCAAGATGTTTCCTTACTCTTCTCTTTGTAAAGCCAAGAAGACTTTGGTGGGACTTAATAGCATATACAAGGACTGGAGGTCCCTCTTGCCCTAAACTTGTCTGTCTTTCTAACATGTCTATATATCCTTGGAGTAAGCAAAAAAGCCCGAAGTCAGGCATGAACTTCTACTGTGAAAACAGTGAAACTTTCATGTCAGTTGGCAAATGTGGTACGTGCTGCATCACAGCTATACATGCAGTTTTTTTCAGTGGGCCCATGTGAGCCTGACCTTTATCAATCGAAACATTTCACTTTTGCACAGGTGTTCACAAACTGAAAGAGTCGTGAAATAATCACATCCACCAGTATTTTTGCATTTGACTTCAAATGTTTTTCTTACAGGAGTCTGGCACGTACCATTACAGAACATCTTGAAGTTCATCAGTTTGCGGTTTTTTAAGGCTGATTTATGAATGTGTGATACGCCAACTCACAGGAAAATGATTATGCCCAAACAGGCTTCAGACTGGAGTAAAAGGCTTACAGGGAGCACAGGAAGTATTCTTACTTGAATGTAGTCAGTGAGGAGAGGAAAGAGCAGAACATGATCGGAGAAAAATATACTGGAATCTTTAGTGCAAGGCATAAAAGAAAATCTCTATATTTCAGTCAGGCCATTAATGAAATATTGCGTAATGTCTTTCCTCCTTCATCACTGAAGCACTCTAAGAGGTAGACAGGAGACCAAAGGAGTGGATGACATAGCTCTACCTGTGGTCCCTGACAGGACAGAGAGCAGAAGTGTTACTACAAGATTAACCTTTTAAATCTCGCCATTGGTGGCAGCATCCCAGCACGTCATTTATAAGATAACAAGTTTGGATGTGACAGCTTTCTGCTGGATGCTTCTTATTTTGCTTCAGAAACCTTTATTTCTTTTTCAGGCTCAGGACTGCTAAGCATGCCATACAAATATAGCATATATAGTAAGTCTTACAAAGTTTAAGTAAGGCCTTTCACAAAAATGCTCTTCACAACAACTCATATCAGTGGGAGAAAGTTGCTGTACAAGATGTGTTGAGACAGATTCCCATGCACAAAGACATGTTGGCAGGGTCTGAGGCCGGTGACATTTATTAACTCTAATCGTCAAAGTTACTTACAGAGTAAAATTAGGCAAAAAAGGTAGGGGAAAGGGGGAGAGAGAGAGAGATGAAAGTGCTGCAGTGTCCTCAGAGAAACATCCTCCCAGGTGTAGATGTCCCTTGTCATGCAGCAAATGATATACCTCAGAACTTTTTCCCAAGTTAACACTACAGGTTTGCATCAGGATCTGCCTGAAGTCCCTGCTGGCTGTCCATGCTTACGCTGCCATTACTGCTGGCATGCGCAGACCCTGGTGTATGGGTAGGTGCTGTATGCCCAGCCGGCTTCTGAGCTTCGTGTAGCGATATTGCCGGGTCTCCTAATGAGAGCCAGAGCTGCCGCTGCAGGTTAGGGAAAGGGGAGAATGAATCCAATGCCATTGGTAACTGCTCCCTGTGAGAACCTGCCATAACAACAGCACAGGGGTGGGCGTGTGGAAGGCTGAGAGACTAACAGTATCAACCACAGTGTGGGAACAGTATGAGAAAAGCAGCAGAGGCTCTGGGAGACGCTGTCCCTGCAGCCTGGCTGCAAGGGTATGGAGCTATATGAGGAGAAAGCAGCTGTGGGTTGCAGGTAAGAGCACCCAAGATGCTGAGTAGCAAAGCATCACCAGCATCAGAAGGAAAAGCGGATGGTTATGGGGTCACTGCCATTAAAACTCACAGGGCTGTCTGGCATCCATGGAAAGCAGTGCAGAAGAAAAGGTACTCAGCCTATAAACCGCTTCTGGCTTGAGCATCATCATTGCCCTTTTCTTATTCAAATATCAAAGCAGTGGGTTCCATCAGTCCTACAACTGATTAGGTTAGCTAGCTGATTAGCATTTCTGTCTGTAAGTCAGCTTTTCGGCATAGAACACACTCTTCTGTACAAGGCTATTTTGTGTCTAGGTCAGTTTTGCAAAGCAGTGAGAAAGGAACAACGACAAAAATAAAAGATAAATACTACAGAGACAAGAATCAAAGCAAAAGAGGAAGAAATGGAAAAATAATTTGTTCTGTAAGTTCCTCAGAACTAAACTGTGATAAGAAAAATTCAATTGCTTATGCAGTCCAACATAAACAGAGGAAGTTGAACAGTGACATGCATGGTTAACTTCAATAGCTTGAAGCCATTTGATGAAAAAATAAATCTTGCTTCTAAATGTTTTTTCCCCAAAAATCTCCATTTGAGATTTATTTAATTGATGCAGAGCTATGTGACAGAAAAGTTTATTTTCAGAAAAGGAAGTTTCCTTATCAATATGATATGTGATAAAAGAAGATTTAGCTAAACAGAGAAAACCCTTCTGCACCAACAAGGGGATGAAATCAGAGCTTGGATACAAAATCTTTTATGTAATTATCTCCCATGTAAGGGACATAATTTCATGAATCTGATGATGCTTCAACTTGAGCAAATGAAGGACCAAAAGAGCAGCTATAGTGCATGCTGCGTGTGAGCACTGAGCACAAAAGTTACCACCAGGATGCCACAAGTATTTGTATCTTTAAAGATCTATCCATTTGCGTCCATGTTTAGTCTGTCTTTTGGAGAGTATCTCAGTATCTCTCACCTGCAGAAAACAACATTTTAAAAAATATTCTTATTGTAATAACTGCCTGTCTAGCAGTTCTCTCCTGGTAAAAGCAACCATCAAAACTCTTGCCACAATATAAATGATTCTATGATTCTGTGTGAATATGCCTGGAGATTTTCATGCCATCAGCATTGCAGGGTAACAAAGCTAGGTTTTGAGGTAAACATAGTCTGCTGCTCTTGGCTCTAAGATGTGTTTGGGAGAGTTTATAATACAGTGTTGCCTGCTGGGTTAAACATGTGCTTAGATTGTAAACTATTGGGTTTGAAGGACGTACTTTTGTAAGCAGCCGCCTCTAGGCTGACTCAAGATTTTATTCTCCTTACCGTGCCACTCTTTTCAGGTCACAGTTTCCAAGCCTCAGCACAGAGAAGACTCTTCTCTTTTACCAGTGTCCACATTCAACACATTTTCATAAAGTTATCTAGTCCAACACCCCCGCCGAAGCAGGTTCACCTAGAGCAGGCTGCACAGGACCGTGTCCAGGTGAGTTTTGAAGCTCTACCCCTGCTTTGGCAGGGGCGTTCGTCTAGATTATGTCCAGAGATCCCTTCCAACCTCTACCATTGTGTGATTCTGTGATTGCCTTGTATCCCACTTATACTACAAGACACAAATCTCTGGACAATTAAGTCATGTTAAAGCACAACATCCGGGGCCTGCAAACATTTGCTAGCATCTCAGCACTCAGAAAACAGGTATGCAGTTTTCAGCTAGCTCCCTTTATATTACACAACGAAATGTATGTGTTGTCATCCAGAGAGTTTCTAATAGCTAGACTCAGTGTGTGTACACAGCAGCAGATGTTAGAAAAATCTGTTATGAAAAATACTGCTGAGTGGGCTAACCAAAAATCTGCAGAACTATGTTGAAGATTGAGAGAAGGAGAAGGGGGACACCAGGAAGAATTCAGCAAGAATTAGTGGATTTGTGCACAAATTATAATGAGAAACCACAGACAATATTAAGTGTGCGAGGGCATAACTGTCACAGCTATCAGATCTAAATTACGCAAAAGTGATTACAAAATAAATAATCAGAATTTAATAACACCCTGGCACCATTTTTAAATCAAAACCTAGCCATGATCACAGAGTCTGCAATATTTGTAAAGGGAAGAACATTAAGCCCTGAAGGAGCCATTTGAAGCATGTGCAAGGAAAGAATCAAGTAGGATAGATGGTTTAAATGAATTAGTATATTCAGAGTTATGAGCATAATTAGTGTGATTGATATGGACGCTGGGAGAGACGCTGCCTCTGCAGAAGGAATATGTAAGAAGATAAAGAGAGAGCGGAGGAAAGGAGCTGATGGGAAATGAGTAATGAACCAGATCATCTTTCTCTTTCCTGACATCCCCACTGTAGTCTCCTTGCCCTCTCTTCTGCCCCATGGGAGCTCGCTGCTCCTTCGTCTGCCAATGGCCATGGCAGAAGCATGCCACAAGCGTGTGGCTGAGGGGAGGCCTCACAGGTATCTGCTTGAACATGGGGAGATCCTGCCCCAGAGGCACCTGGGCACTCTGCTCTGTCCTTGGGAGAGCCAGCTCCACTGCCAGCCCCAATGGCTCATGGCCATTGTGAGCAAAGCTGCATTACCCCTGGCTCCTGGTTGCGGCTCACCGACCACTCCTGCAGCCGATGGGGCCATCTAGCCTTGTGCATGTGTTCCCCGTGTCTCCAGCACCTGCTCTGCACCACAGCTGCTGATCTTCCCTGTTGTCCCCCTCTCAGGCCAGCTTTTCCTCTCAGACATGCCTCCATGTAATGTCATTACACCAAGCCCATTTTTTTCTGAAGTCTGCCTCAGCATGACAGGGCACAACTGTGCTTCTGTGGGTGCAGTTTGCAATTTAACCCACAATGAACGCAAGGTGATGATCTTACATGACCAAAATGCTGTTTACACTGGCAGGCTGTAGCTCTAACTCATTTCTGTTGTAACGAATTTGCTATAAATTACTAGAACTCAACTGAAAAATGTATTTTTTGATAAATCCATAGAGATCAACGACAATTTGGCTACATATATTCCATCTTCACATGAAGGAAAGGCTTTATGCCAGTCATACCGTGGTTTGTTCTCATCACTGTGGTCATCACCTGTTCCTTTTCAAGCCAATACAGGTGTACAGTGTGTCTCTTTGCCTCCTTCTCCTTACCACAACATTAAATCATTTAAAACTTTCTTTAAAAGTTAAACACCTTACCATATTTTCCATGCCTCCCATTTTATAGAGGCCTGGGGGTGGCAAGTAAAAGGCAGTGTAGTAGGTAGGATTTCTTTGTGTATTTCACAAAAGAAAAAACAATTAAAAGCATAAGTGGCAGCTATATTGTAAGAGTTCAGTGTACAGAGGCAAGACTGCTTTCTTCAGAACCAGCAGTACCTACAGACTCATAATAAGACATAACAGAGAGGCTTTTGAACATGATGGGAATTGCATAATTTAAAATCACAAACCAATGCTGGGGTTAGTATGGTTTTGAAGTTGCTTGATTTTGCCATCCTGGCTAGAGTGGCCACAGAGGTTATTTCTGGGGGGCAATGGGGAACTGTACCAGGCAAATGGAGCCATGCAGTGAAACCTGACAATCTTCTGAAAGCAGCAAGGGTGGTAACACATCAAATGAAAAACAGAAGTAAAAAATTGTTCTCACATTGTCGCAAAGCCTCCCTGTTAGCTTCATCTGTCATGTTTACCCCAAAATCAAAGACACAGAAAAAGTCAGAGAAACTGAACTGCTGCAACTCTTCCTGTGGGTGCAGTGGTGGAGTAGGAACAATAATTAGCTAGAGGTCACCGTTGTGTGGCATATGGCTTTCACGTCCAAGTAGATCTGTTACTTCATACGCTGTGAAGAAATAATTGTCTCGTTAGAAGGATCCTGCTGACAGCAGGTAGTAGGATAGCCTGTCAACAAGGTGGTGGGCACTTTTGCCACAAACCTTTGGCTACAAACAGTGCATAGCTGCTGTGTTTGTCAGGTATGTTGCATCCCCATGGGGCTAGAAATAGCCCTCAGGACATTTGAGCCCAGCACAGCAGCACTAGGCCATGTTGCCTACAGGGAAGACCCTTTTTGTGTTACCTGTTTCCAGTATCGGCATTAGATGCCTCTAAACCACAAGCAGCCTCATGTTCCCAGAGGTCTTTTTTTACAAGCGGTGTATAAATGAATCACAGCCAACACCAGCTGGTCAACTATACAGATCAAGTCACAGGTCACAGAAAATAATAGCATCACAGCACCCCTTAGTACCCAGGATTATAATCCTGTAGTCTAAAGCACAAGTGACTGGTGATGATATTTCTGCTTTGCAAAAACAGCGTATTTAATCCCAGGGAGAGAGGGAAAGAAAAGGATCATTCTTAGAAAACAAATAATTTTTCCTCCGACGTATGCTACCATCAAAACCAAATGGAGACACCTTAAATAAGCCTTCCTAGCTGGGAAGCTCAAAGAAACCACTGTACCTCCTGTCAAGTTATGTATGATCTGTGAGGAATACAAATAGCACTTTTGGATAATATAGCAGCTGAAAGTTTTCCATAGAATCCTCTCAATGCAGTATACTTAAAGGATGGAGTTACTAGCCTATATTACTCTCTCTTCTTTATCCTAACCTCATCTTTTCATTGTTAATAGCTACAAATACGGATATACACACCTGAAAGAATGACTGATTTATCTTTTAGGGAATATTATCAGCTATCTAAACTGCCTCACATGAAAGATGTCTTTCTATTGCTACCTTTGCACTGACATTTTTCGTATAGCAGCTGAATAAATTGGATCAGTGAAAGTGCAAATGGCGGCAACATCTTTGCTTGCTATATGCAGAGGAGTTTTTCTGCACACACCATTTGACAAAGAGGGGACAGCCTCGCAGCCAGCTCCGCAACGCCAGAGACACGGTGGCTGGCAGACCGTCGGCTCGGGTAAGGACACATGGCTGGCTTGGGGTGGGAGATGCCAATGTCCTTGCTGCACCCCAGGGCACCACCTCTCGCCACCTCTGCTTCTTTAACTGCCTGCTGTCGTTGTGGCAGGCTCATTGCGAGATGCTCCACAACAGAGCAAGCTGGCGTGATGCCAGACCTCCCAGCCTGGTGGGGAGACAGGCGGCAGAGACCCTCTTCCGCCTTCTTTCCTCACTTCTTCCTCATTTCAGCAAATTCCTGGCACCTCACTACTCGCTCAGCGGTCAAGACTCAAAACCAAGCCTTCGAAGCCGATGAGCTGGTGCAGGAATGCAAGATCTGAGCCCGAAAGGCAGCCAGGGCCTGGCTGAGGCTCACAGCATGGACCCAGCTCCCAGCGGGAATGCCAGTCTCACAGTCTGTCCTGGCCTCCCCCAGGTTTAACTGCGGTGGAGGTGGGTTTGATGCTTTTGCCCTTTGTGGATGGTAATGCACAGAACAGAAGGTTGTGCTTCAGTGACTTGTACGCTTCAGTGAGGTCTGGGAGTTTTGAAGAGGATTTTTTGTTATCCTGTGACATAGCAGTTGCTGCAAAGTCTTTGTTAAAAGGCCTACACCGGGGGTTCTACTGTGGGCAACTATGCTACCCTAGAGGAAAAATGTCAAAGCCTTTCTTTAGCTAGTTTTCCCCTACAGAATAGTAAGGAGATGTTTTTTTAAAATATATTAATTTCATGAAGTGATTCTTCTCACTTGCTTCTAGTCTTTTAGCCACGATGAAGAGGCAGTGATTAAAATGGAGGATAAGTAAATGCTGCATATACAACCCTGTGATTTAGGGACTGATGCTGAGGAAAAATGGTATGATTTTTTTCCATTCTCTGGTGGCCCAATTAACAGATTGAGTTCTAAGTAAGGTCACAGTGCCCTCTGCTGAAATATGAAGTCCTACATGAAAAAAATAAACGGAAAAAAAAAAAGTATAAGAATAACATTATTTCTATTCAACATATAAATGATAAAAATTGTTTTAAAATGCTATTTGGGACCTTGGGTTTCCCTTCACAGTAATGTAGTTGGGAACCATTTTGATTCCAGTTTTGTTGATCTGCTATGTAAACAGTGCTGCCTGGCTTATGATAGAAACCTCAGAAAGCACTGCTGACATTACTGACACAGACATAAATGCTAGTGAACATGTCTTTCCCTTGGATAGAGGAAAGAAATGATAAGCTGGTGGCAGTCTTTCCAAATAGGCAGTAGAAAGTCTGAAAACTTGATCTTTGTCAATGCTCTCTAGATTATACCTGTGTTGAGTTAGTGTTCAATCTCGTCCTTCCATTGGAAGAGGAAGGTTTAATAAGTGTCACTTTGCTGACTGACTTTTTTCTTAATGGGTGTGGGAAACAAGGATGACTAAGAGCAGGAGAGAGAAGAACATCTAGTGGATGTTTAAGGCTGAACTAACGTCAGCTAATGAGCTTTAGACATTTGGCATCTGGAGAAAAACTGATCTGGGAGGAAGAACTCTGGAACAGGCAAGGAAGAAAGGACTCAGATGACAGAGGTGGAAACAGCCCCTTTCTGATGTTCTGTGCCAGGAAGTGCAAGGGGCCTGAGCCCCTGTGCAGTATTTCAAGAAGATACGTAGGCACTGGGTTAGGAATAAACAACTCCACAGGGTCTGCTACAGCATTTTTGGAGCAGGCTGCTGTGGCAATCATCAGCTGGCACCAAACTATCCAATGCAGTTGCGGTCCTCTGGTTCCACGTATACCTTTCAATTTGATACTGAAAGACTGAAGCTATCTTTATTGCCATGCAGATCTGCTCTTTCGAGTCCACAGACTAATAGCCGTTACTTTGGCAGAAGCATAGCTTTATAAGAAAAAAAATCTAGCTGGCGAAGAAAACCAGACTCCCACCTCCTGAGTTCAGTTTCTCCTAGTCCCCAATGAATTGTTTCTGGTTTTTATTCAAGAGGCAACAGCTTCTGAGGTTTTGTTGTTGTGTTTTTAATTATAATGTAAAACGGCAAGAGTTATGGCAGAGCTATCTGGGAACATCTTTGCTGGTTGATTAAACCACGATCCTCAGTCATGCTGAGAGACAGCCTCAGGTTTTACTGAAGAGCCTACTCAGTAGGTTTGTGTTTGAAGATGAACATCTGTTGGGAGATTTTCAGTGGGGAACATCTGGAATTTAATGCTCAAGATAGAGCAGGAGCTAAGAGGGAAGAAAAATCTCTTCTTCAGTAATTTGTATTCTCTCTTTTAATCCTTCCTTCATTTCCCCAGTGCTCCCACCTAAGCTACTCTTTCATCTATACTCACAACAACCCACACGTTTCTTAATATGAAGCTCAGCAGATAGCTCCAGCTAAGTTCACCCAGAGGTTATTCTAATTCCCTCCATCGAGATTTCAATTTAGAGGCTTATATTAACCCGGTTGATTAAAGTGACCCCCTTTTTATTATAGCAGCTTCACCTTAATCAGTTAATGTGATGGCAAGCCTTTCTTTGTTGCTTTGCCTTGCAGGCAGATCTTGTTAAGACGATGCAATATCTGCTGGACAGGTGCCAAATAGTAAAGCAATAAGAGGTCCCTGCCATTTGACACTGCCTCTTCTGGGTCCAAGCACGCTGGAGCTACAAACACCCCAGCAAGTGTCAGCTCCTCCCAGATTGGCTCCTGTCAGTTCACCATTACAAACTGTAGCTGAAACACACAACAACCACCTTTTGCAAATAAGCACAAGACTCCCAGGGTCTGACACAGCCTGTAGTGGTTAATAGTTCTAAAAGGCTCAAGAAAGGCTGTGCTTCAAGAAGCCTCGCTCCAAAACTTTTCACTTTAGAAATGTCTGGCTACAGATTCTCTTTTACTTCTGGGCTGCTCCACCACATCCTTTCTCTCACTGGCTGTTGGCTCTAGCCAGGCAGGTGTGACACCTCTGCTTCTCTTGTGGGAGCTTGTGCATGTTTCCTCTCCATGTGAGACCACAGTATGCACGTGGGGGCTTTTTCTGCATCCGCTAGCAGAACTTGTAAAATCAGTAAAGGTAGGTTTTGGTTTTGCACATCATAGCACTTCTTGCTTCATGAGCATTAGCTAACTGGAGGTACAAAAATGTAACTTCCTTCGGTCAAAGCACTCTATAGCCTCATGCTAATCTTGAAAAATTTCCCTTGTAAGAGGACTTCCTTTTTTCTGGCAATATCTCAGGGAAATTTATTTTGGTAGCAAGTATATTCAGCTGCCTGCATTTGTTTTTCCATAGCTGGTACCTTTTGATCTGTCAGGATGAGAGCATGCATTATTCTCTGTCTGAATCAGAGGTGACAACTATGTTGAAAGCTGGAGTAATTGCTTCTCTGCAGCTCTGCAATAAATTATGCTGTAGCAGGACAGAGGAAGGAAATCAGTAGCTGCTGTGCTTGTTTTGTTTGCCCTGCCACTGCCTTGGCGTAATACACTCTGTTCCCTGACCCCTTTTACAGAAGAGCTGTTTCCTGCATGAGAACCCATTCCTGTTTGTGACATACATTATCTGAAAAAAAAAAAAATCATTCCAGCATTTATAGCCATTTCTTTCCTAAACTTGTCCTCTTCCATGATGAATCAGCTCTCTTTCTCAGTATTCTGTGATCCCTCCACATCTTCTCTGGGACAATCTCTACACACCCAGTGAAAGAAGATTTTTGGATGAGCTTTGGCTACTTGGCTGGAAATTAAGCTATTTATGTATATAATTACTGCCTTGGATTTCAACACTAGTTACGAAAATCTGGGTACCCCATTCCTAATGCATTATGTATGTACCTGTGGACTGCATTTTCTTGGTACCAGTATAATTGTCTTCCCATCTTCCAAAAAAAAAAAAAAAGTCCAATCACGTCCACACAACTTAACTGTCTCACGTGAAAAATAAGCCACACTACTGCAAATGTGTCAGTGCTACGGAAGATGCAGACAGATGTGCAAAAGAGTCAGTGAACAGACACAAAACCCATACTCCTCCCTACCCACTGTTACATTGGGAAAGAGTTTTATTGGGTTTTTTTGTCTCAAAAATCTCACTGATGGTTCCTCTGCATGTAGTTGGGTTCATAAACTGTATAAGCAGGAGCTTTACAGATCCAATATAGCAACTTGGTCTGCAAGAAGTAGAAGTTAAAGCAAGAGTTAACAGACTACAAAAAGAAAAGCAGAATTATCACTCTCTTTAGGTACAAATTGCCAAATTACTTCTGCAACAATTCTCAGGAACAAAAACCTACACTTGCATTCAAACACCTGTTCCTATGACCTTAAGTTCATGTAGTTGATTATTCACAGGTTAAGCATTTATGGGATGACAACTTTAAAAAGCTACAAAGATGTCAAGGGTAATGACTGCCTTTAGAGATCAAGGATTTGCCTGCACCTAGATTGTTGTATCCCTGCCTAATGAGAAATGTCATCTCATTTTGTACTTTCACATTGCAGGTATATTCTAGCAAATGGCATGTCTCTGTTTGACTTCATTACTTTTGCATAGCATTTCTAAGAATTCTTAATTTTTACAATCAAGACACAGAGTGTTTGAGTCTTTTAAGTGCTTGATCAGAATTTGGTTAACTCTAGATGTGCATTCACATATTGGGTTTAGTGTACATATATCCACCTGTGAGAGGGAAAACATGATTATGACTCAAACTTACAACATGTTGTGCTTTGCACGGAGCATTTGCTTCCCTATTAAGCTCTGTATGGAGACTTCATGTCCTGTGACCCTCCAGCAACAACCTTCTTTAACAACATCAGTATAGATTCCTGGCAATTTGCAATGTCATTTACCCTTTCATAGATCCTGAACACCAGGATTTCACAGGCAAAGAGAAGAACTGTTTGCACACAAAAACATCCTTGTAATTTTAGGATCTACTTCAGAAAATACATTAACACAGTTATTTACACACTCACATACTAAACACATATAAATCTAGATACTGCAGTTCACTTAAGACCCTGGTTTACCACTTGTATAATCAGTAACTGCTAGGCATATGCTTTTTAGTGTGAACTTATTTATTATCTTCATTTTAGAAACTGGCTTGTATGTCACCATTAATAACAATGTCATTGAGTTTGTGCAGGACTGCCCAGGTGGGAATGGGCACAGCGAATGAAGAGTGTGTACAATAACTAAAGTGTGAAAGCAATGAAACTGAAGTATGAGAAAAGTTTATCTAAAAGTATAAAAGTGTGTAAGAAAAAACACAGCCAATTATTCCTGTAAACAGTGGGTATCAACATTTCTAAGCATCCTATTGGTACTCATTCTAATGCTATACTTTGGAGCAAAAAGTGTTTAATCTAGTCCCTTCACCGTGACAGCTATGGAAGAATTCAAACCCACCTTGAATCCCATATTACAAAGGGCTTGTTTAATGCTCAGCAAGCAATAGCATGCATAAAAACAGGCGGCGGCGATCAACATTTTTACACAAGTTCTGTGCCATTAATTCCTTTAGTTTGACATGGGTAGTGTCCCCACACTTGATGCTTATCTGTAAAAGATATTTCCATGTATCTATCTGATCTTGAACATGTCGCTACAATCTGAGTCACAGGGACGAGAGAATTTAACAGTAGTAGTATAATTTAGGTAATGCTCTGTTAAAAGAGACAGATTACATTTTGAAACTCAAGTCAGGCTGGGTAGAGCAAAAGGGTGGGAAAACAGGGGGGGTCTAACGCACTGCCCAAGATGCTTTGGAAATAGAGTTAATGGAGCAGCAAGACGGACAATTACTCGGAAAAACCCACAGGCAGCAAAACATTGGGAATATCAGAAATGGAAAATTCTATGGGAACAAGACACTTAACCAGAGCAGCATCCCAGCCCTTGTGGACTGAGAGGGAAGTGGCAAGTACCCTGTCCCTACACAGAATCACAGAATGGTAGGGGTTGGAAGGTAATTCTGGAGATTATATAGTCCACCACCCCTGCTGGAGCAGGTTCACCTAGAGCAGGTTGCACAGAACCTTCTCCAGGTGGCTTTTGAATATCTCCAGAGAAGGAGAATCCACAGCCTCTCTGGGCAGCCTGTTCCAGTGCTCCGTCACCCTCAGAGGGAAGAAGTTCTTGCTCATGTTCAGACGGAACTTCCTGTGCCTCAGTTTGTGCCCATTGCCCCTTGTCCTGTCGCTGGG